>Ga0265323_10000250_pt1 | contig 31569 bp, 32 predicted proteins | sample 41225metaG_FD_193580 | JGI IMG/M metagenome (GOLD analysis project Ga0265323, IMG submission 193580) | Rhizosphere microbial communities from Carex aquatilis grown in University of Washington, Seatle, WA, United States - 4-12-25 metaG | ecosystem: Host-associated > Plants > Roots > Rhizosphere...
TGATCGTCGGACAAATTGATGGCCGCCAGCTTCATGTGGTGCAGATGCTTGAAGCCGCGGAACACTGCCTGCTAAGCTTGAACGAGGCGCCGCGATAACTCCCAATTCAGGTTTTGCGGTGGGACAATGATCGTCCTCCCTGTGCCGGCGAGATGATGTCGCAGTCAGCATCTCATCCGCGGATGTGGCGAGGGAATGTACATCGCCGTTTTAGACGGGGACAAGAGCAAAACTGCCCATCGCGTTATCGCCGTGTTGTGCTGAAAACGGCGCTTGGCCGCGTATGAGGCAAGCTGAGATCGCAACGAACTACTTTACTTTTGATTGCTTTTGACATTTCATTCGAGCTGCGTGAACCTCGGAGGTTGACCGATGCGCGCAATGTATTTTCTTTGTGCTTTTCTTTTGGCGATCTCGATATTTAACAATCCGGCGTCGGCCCAGAGCTGCGATGGTCTCATGAGACCCATCGCTATGTTCAGCTGCTTCGACGCTGAAATCGCTGCTCTCAAAGAAGAAGAAAGCAGGCTTTACGCCGCACAACTAGACGACCTGTCAGGACCCGAGCGCTCCGCGTTAGTTCGAGAACATAATCGTTGGGCCGGTAGCCTGGAAGCAAAATGCGCAATTCCAGACATGGGCTTTCTGTTGCCGAAGGACGCGCTCGTCGCGCGTTCCTGCCTGATGGACCAGTACCGGGACCGGTTCGCAAAGTTGGCCACGACCAAGACCGCCACGCTAAGCCGACTCAATGATCATCCACAACAGGTCGTGGCCACCAAGTCCTACTTCACGATCGTGGCGAGCGGCACGACCGAACCTGACGCCCGCACCCATTTCGAGCGCCTGAGAAGTTCTTTTCCCTTTGAGTCCTTCGCGCTGTACCCTCCGAATTCCGAACAGTATAATTGGACGATCGTGCTGGCTTCCTATGTTAGCCACGCTCGAGCAACTCAGAGTGCTGCGCTTGCCCGTGCGCTTGCTATCACCTTAACTCCAGTCGTCTGGAGAATGCCCGACCACGTCGATTTGAGCGGCTGGATGCCAGTTGCATCCGGACCGCTCGATGCTCCCGATGTGCGTCAACCCGATCGCAAGGCTGTGGGTCCGAATCGGCGCCCACTTGACCAAGTAGCAACCGCGAAGAAGGTACTTACTTGCTACAACGAACGGGCGTCAAACAACAGGTTAGTCACAGTCGAGCAGATGTTTCTCTGCTCGGGCGTTTGGATCACTCCGAAAGCGCTATTGCGATGCGCACTCGGTCAACAGTGCCCAGTCTATCCCGACACAGTCAGCGGGAGAGCGGCCTTGGATTCCGCTCTTGCCGCACGTAATCTGACAAGAACGAGTGCACTGATGCTCTCGGAAGCAGATATTCCCGCGATGCCAACCAAGACCGACATCGAGCGATGCAACGTCGCAACTAATAGTCAGAACGCCTTCACCGATTGTGTCATGCTGACGATCAGCGCGGACAAAAAGGCGTTGATTGACTGCTTCAGCAAGAAGACCGAGGGTGACCGTCTGCTGTGCTTCACGGACAAGGTCAACGATCCCAACCTAGCCCTACAGGTCGGCTGCGCCATCCGAGGAACTCCCTCAGCCGAAAGCGTCCTTGCCTGCAATCCCAGTGCCGAGCTCAAAACCAAGGCGGAAAAGATCCGCGATTGCGTCAAGCAAGCCGGTAGCTACGCATCTGCAGCAGGTTGTGTCACCGCGGATTTGCCCGACGCGCAAAAGAAGATGGCTGATTGTCTGACAAAGACCAACACCGCAGCCGGTTCTGCAGATTGTCTCGGCAACCTTTCAGCCGATTATGCAAAAGCCAGGCAGCTCTTCGATTGCATGAACTCCGGGGGCAAGGGAGTTTGGACCAATTGCGCCGCGACCGCGGTTAGCGGCGATGCCGCACGTGCCGTCAATTGCGTCGGAGATGGAAGTAAGTCGTCCACCGACATCGCGATTTGCCTGCTTGGTGACAAACTCGAAGTGCGAACCGCCCAGCATGTGCTCACCTGCATCTCCTCTGGCCGGAGCGCCAGCTCGCTCATTGCAAACTGTGCGGACGGCATCCTGGATGCCAAGACAAGCCAGGTTCTTTCCTGTGTCTCCAACGCAAACGGCGACAAGAGTCAATTGGCCGGCTGCGCCGCGGGCGCGGTGTTGCCGCCAGACGCCGCGCGGGTTGTGAGCTGTGCAACAACGAGTTCTGGGGCAACATCATTCGCTCTTTGCGCCGCAGGACCAGCGATGAATGAGGAATGGCGGATTGCCGCCGAATGCGCAGTCGAAACGGGCGGAAATCCTATTGGTTTCGCCGGCTGCACCGCGACCCAACTGACCATCAACGAATTGACCAAATGCTTCAAGGGCGGGATCGGCACCAGTTGCTTCGGCAAGAACAACACGATTGTCCTCACGCTGACAAATGCGTTTAACGATCTCACAAACGGCCCTGGGCCCAACAATGAGATTGTAAAGGCAATCCGAGCTGTTGGCGAGGTAACCGGCGGTCCCAACTCCGTGATCAACAATCCGCGCCAGTTGCTCGGCGGCTCAAATAGCATGATCAACAATCCAGGTCAGATTTGGGGCGGACAAAATTCCGTCTTCAATCAGATCGCAGGAGGCAGCAACTCTGAATTCCGCAAAGTTCTTCGCGTAATGGACCCGAGCAGTTGGTTTTGATCAGCAAAGTTAATGCCTGCGAGCAGAAGATCGCAGCTTGTGCGATATTTTTCAAAGTGTCTATTTGGCTTTAGAGAGTGTCCAATGTGATCATCATGCGCCGGGGTGCAATTGCTAGTCGACGCCGATAACGGACAGCACGGGGCTGGGGTGAATTTGCGGCCAACCGCGCCCACGTCTACTTTACCGTGAACGTAACCATACCGAGGATCGTTGCCATGAAACTTCTCCTGTCTGCTCTGGTTTCGCTTCTGATCGTGCAGGCAACCAGTGTTCGGGCCGAATGCCTGGACGATGCGACGAATTTCGCCGTCAAGCTCTGCGGAGAACTAAATAATGCAGGTACCCGCACCCAACTGTCAGGCAAAGCCGATGCGGATGCTTCCATCAGCAAGTGGATTAGCGCGTTCCTAAAGATCGACGGAAAAGTCGAGGGAAACGCCAGCATCGACAAATACGTTGGGCCTGTACGCGATCAGCTAACCCAGGATCGCTTCAACGTCATCAGCTGTCGAGCCGATATGGCAAAGATTGCCATCGAACTGCAATGCAAAAAGAAGGTAAGTTTTAAGACCTGCGTCCGGCCTGAATTCGGCATCAACAATTGGCAGTCTACGGCGGAGCGGGAAGGAAGTTCCGGCTGGCGAGAAGGCGGTCACACCCAGGCCGAATGGTGCGGAGAATTGGCAGCGATCGCTCTCAGAGAGAACGGAGTTAGTGGCGATCATACCTGGAATACGCTTGGATCAGGCGAGGATCGAAAAAAGGAGTGGGGGAAGGCATCGTACAACTATAAGTGCAAAGTACAGGTCCAATGGAACCCAATTTACAACGTAAAGACCGATCCACTTTGTGGCATCGAAGCTGCGGGCAATTGATGGCTTCTTTGGTGTTATCCGGCGTGCAAATTTTTGAACGCCGGTTGACAGCCTCCTCGAAGTAACGGCCCCCGTCCGACTGGTCGATGCGGCCGAGCGAAGCGGAATACAGGCGATTGGCAGCGGCGTCGCGTCTCTTCTTCCACTCGCCGGGCTTCAAGAAACCTTTGAACCATTCGACGGCTCGCCGGACGTCTTTGTCGTCCGGCCAAGTTTCCTCGCGGTCATCGGGGGCCTGAAATAGGGACTCTGGAAGCTCCTTCATAACGCGTCGTTGGCTCGAAGAATTCGGCGGTTTCGGGGCAAAAGGGACTTTACGTCGAACGGTATTAGCCGCGGTGCCGAGCCGCATTATCACGGGTGTCTAGTAGGCCGGAGCTCACCTCTGCGTCGCGCTCCAAAGATCAGACGGATGCGCACGTGGTTGCATGCTACTCCGCTTGCTACGGGTCAGTTTTCGGTCTTGCGAAAGCCGCCGGTCTCTTTACGTTCTTCCTCACAATAGATACGATGGAGTTGAACTCTGAGCAATTTTCAAGTGTCACGTAAGTCCCGCGAAAAACACCTGAGCGATTGAGTACGAAAGGCGCATATCCTGCTGGGAGTGGACGATTATCGAGCTTTGCGAGAATGCGGAAACCTGCAAGGCCGAAACCATAGGCATTGAGTCCTATGAATGGATGCCGCTCGGGGTTGAAGAGCCACTTCGTCGTATCAATATGAATGCTTCGATAGCGCTGTACGAGTACCTCGAATGCACCGAGACCGGAAAGGGGCTTTTCACCAAACAGAACGTCTCTGGCTCGGTCCTGGTACGGCCCTAGGTCAACGGAAGCGAAACTCTTTCGTCGGCTGATCGAGGCGCGCCATAAGACCGACAATACGAACTTTGCGAAGCGGCCGCCGTCGTAACCCGGAAGCTCGAATACGTCGCCGAAATCGCGGCGATTGGCCTCGAACCTTCTACAGATGTCGATCGCATATTCGTCGTCCAGCCCTAAGATATTGTCGCACGCTTCACAAAGGATATCTCTATCGTACTCGCCAAGCTGAGGGATGGCCTCGCCAACTCTCCCAGGCGTCAATTTTACGTTCGCCCTTTTTCCGCGAATGAAACGGCCGAACGACTGCGGTATAATGTGCGCTTCGATCAGTTTCTCTCCGGTGCAGTTCAAACCGTGACAACGCACTATCAAACCCTCTCACTGCGGACCGCGACGGTCCATAATGAAGTAGAAGGCGAATATCGCCATCAGAGGTACGGCTAGTACCACGAACGTCCGCGCTGGAACTCCAACGCTGTCCACTAACCCGTTAGCGAATGGCGCCACCAACATGCCGACGCTTCCAAAAGCGAACATCTCGTACGAAGACTGTGTCTTGTGTGCTGGGTAGCGGATGAAAACGAAGGCCATGAGGACAGGAAGCAACGCGCCGTATCCAAAGCCGGTCACGACGGTGGCCGACGAGATAGGTATGAACAGGAGCGAGAGCATACCAAGAGCGAAAAGAAATGCTGCAGCGACTATCGAGCATCTTCTGAACCCCATGTCAAAGATTGCGGGTATCACAACCCTGCCGACTAGGGCCGAGGCAGAAAAGAGATAGACAGGCGGCAAGCCTTCCGCCGTGATCGTTGTCGAAATGAAGAGAATGAGCGCGGTCGCCGTAAAGCAAACCAGCGTGTATGCCACGAACAAGTGCCGTGCCGCCAAGCGCCCCTTCTCGATCGGAGGTGCGAGAGTGATGGTCATTCTCGTAGGTACGAGCGCAATCAATCCGAATGCGGACAACGCGGCGACCAAGAATGCGCTCGCTTCGAAGGCAGGCCGCCAGTGATGGATCTCCAACGAACGAAGTGCGAAAGCCCAGAATCCAAACGCAGTAAGTTGGCCGGCGGAGGCGATCCCCAATGCAAGCGCGGATGCGCTACCTGTCCGCGTCATCGCAAATGCTGCAATCGGCGCCAAGAAAAAGGCGCCGCCGAGCGCACTTACGATGACGATGAACGAAATGCCGAAACTCGAAAAGTTGTCGCAAATCGAACAAATGAAGAGACCAATCGAGAGCAGTGCTCCGGCCAAGACGCATCGGAGACGGATTGCGAGACGGACCTGATGTTTCTGGGTCCAGAAGTTGAAGCAACCTCCGACAACGAAAAACAACCCGTAAAGAGAGGACACCAATGTCTCGTGCACGCCAAATTGGTCGGCTACCTCCCGATGAAACCTAGCGATCAGAACGATCGGCGCCATCGCAACGTTGACGACCGCAAAAACGTAAAAGTTGCTCAGCGAGATAGCCGATTTCAGAACGACGCCGGGATCATGGTCGCGACTCACCATTTTCCTTCGAAATCAAGAAAGGTGGGGCTTAGCGTCCGGCTCGAAAACTGTTTGAGCTCCGAATAAGTCTTGGGCGGATTGGCGATCAGTGCATGGGCGAATTCGACCAGTTCTTTGTAGGAGACCTTCTGGAATTCGTTCTCATCAAAGCGGAGTTCGATTTCAGGTATCTGCGCACCGTCCCCTTTGGCGCTACGATTTGGATTTTGATCGATGTCGACGATGAGGTGCGCCGCTCCTTCGACCGTTCTCAACGTCGGACGGAACCATTTCACGCCGCGCGATAGTTCGCCACCCGAATCGAGATGATGAAGTCGGAGAGCCAAAACGGTTTCGGGCACATCTTCCCATGGTAGGAACATCATGTTCTTGATGAAATTCGGGCCTGCGACGTCGTTGTCGCCATATGTTGCGGCGTACACGGTGCCTGTTGGATCGTAGAGCAATTGCTCTAACAGGATGATCGCCGTCAGAAGCCATTGAAAGCCATATCCGGCTAGCTCTGAAACTTGAGTTCCAATTTCGAGAAACCGTTCAACCTTGTATCGCTTGTCTGCGTTTCGTTCAGGAACAGGTATTTCTTCGTCCCAAAGCATCGACGCCGCATGGATGATGCGTTCATTCTCGGAAGGCTGCTCGCATACGTAGACCTTTTGGCCTCTCATCTGCGTGAGGATTTGAACTGCATCCCGCTGCATGATCATTGGGCGACGGTTCGCGAGCCGCGCCTTCGCTATGTGGTTGGTATAGAAGGCTGAAACCCGAGAGGCGGTAACGACGCCCTTCCTAAGGTCCTTAATTTCGGCATCAGTAGGGGAACTTGAGCGCCGGGGTTCCACAGAAATGTTCTTTTTTGTGACAAATATCTTGGGTCGTTCAATCGACATTGGAGTTCCCGCCCTACCTGTTTTACTACAGGTAGCATGTACCATTTGGCTCGCCTCCCAGCAACTGCCTGAACCTGCTGGTTTTTGCGCTTCCGCACTAGGTTTCATGGAACACCTTCTTAACAATTCCGCAATCTGGATGCTCGCAAAGTGTGACCCAAGGGACACGTTCTGCCTATCATTTTCTATTGCAACTTGCAAGGTCTATTGCATCGTGCAATGACCGCGAGTATATACTGGACTCCTCGCATCATTCCCCTTTTACGGAGTCCATCATGTCTCTCGAGATAGTCCCAGTGGCGCTAAGCGCAGAAGAACGACAGAGCGCCGAGATCGAACAGGATTTGCGGCGGCTCGCGAGCGCGGATTTGGCAGGATTGACCGGCGAGCAAACGCGAGTCGCTGCCGATGTGCGAGTCTTCGTGCAATGGTTAGAGGATGAGCGCGTAGCGTTCGCCGACCAGGTCGAAGGTGAGGACAAATTCAGCGGCCTCATCGAGATTGCGCGCAAATACCAAAACTGCAACAGCTTTTTCCTTTCGGAGGTGGGCGTAAATGCCTCGACCGTTTGGCGATGGGCATCTGGCAAAAGCCGTCCCAGTCGGTACGTCGGCAAAAGGCTTGCAGAGGACGTGAAGAGTCATGTCGCCAACGAGCTTTGGCAATCAAGCGATGAGGCTGGCCTTTTTCGCATACAAGCTGTCAAGCCCGAATTGGTACAAGTGCCGAATCGTGTTTGAAATTTCGATGTAGTGTAAAAGCGAATATTCGTCCGCGAGCGCTCCTTCATAAAGTCGAAGCGCGCGCTTTCGCACTTTCGTAGTGCTGAAGCCTAGTGAATGCGTTGGGTGTGATCGCTCGCACCCAACGCATTCGCCGGGTTTTGCGCTTGCGTTCCTAAGTTGCGGTGCTCCCCTCTTTGCGGGTAATTTCGCCTTCGATCTTATCGAGTAAAGCGCAAGCTGATCAGTATCGAGGCGCTTGGAGCGACGGCCGGATGGCGCACGCCGCAACTGCTCGACGGCGGACGGCGACGTCAAGTCGCTTGCTTTTCCTGGGTCACGCCCGCTGCGGCCGTATGAATTGCCGAGACGAAGGTGGAACAGGTGGGTGGCGGACCTTGCGATCGGCTGGCGTCGCCAAATACTTGTGGAGCAGAGTGCAGTCTAGTCGAAAGAATTTCTTCAACAAACGTAGCTCCGGTAAGACAGGCTCCACAAGCGACAAAATCAGGCAATCACGATGAGATCCAACAAATTGCGGCGCTCGAGGGTAGAGGAAGATGTGGGCAGCCATGCGTCTAACGTTCGGCTAATCCGGAGCTCCGGCCTCAGGCCGATCGCTCCGGCTGCTTGAGACGATTTCTCGAGGCGCGTCGTGGGTTGTCGGATCAGGTACTTGAACAGTACGGGAATCCCACCGAGCGAGGTCCCGGCGCTTGCAGCGCTTTCCTCGGAGCTTCCCGAGCACTGGCTGCTCTACGCGTCTTTCCAATATCTTCCCCCCCGCGAGAAGCCCATCGACATCGACGCACTGATCGTCATGGACGATCGAGTGCTTCTGCTTGAGGTCAAGGATTGGGATGGAGTGCTCACATGCAACGGCGACGTCTGGCTGCTCGACGATAAGCCTCGCGGAAGATCCGCGGTTCATTCGGTTGCCTACAAGGCGAGAATTCTGGGCAAGGTCATACGGGAGGCCATTCCAGGCTTCCATTTCTTCGTGGACTCCGGGGTGCTGATGACCGGCACGGCACGACCGACGACGCTGCCGGCAGGAGAAGCAGCGAGGGTCTTCACCGTCGACCAGCTCGAAATCATCGTCGATCCCACCCGGCGGACGTCGCTGCTCGAACGCCAGCCGTTGAGAGCGAAGAAGGCTCATACTTATGAAGCCGAGTTCGACCGTCTGACCAGGACTGGCCGACGCTTCAAGCCTAAGGACATCGATTGGGACGGCTACCGAGTCGTTCAGGAGAACATATTCACTCATCCGAAATCGGTGTGGTCCGAACATCGGGCGGTCCTGAAGCAGGATCCCAGGCATTCGGCCATCTTGCGGATGTGGGCCTTCGATCGTCTGTCGCCCCATCTCAACACGCCCGACAATCGGCTTCTCATCGCCAATCGCGACATCCGGGCCATCGGTTATCTGAACGCGGTACGGAGCAAGCTCATTTCCGAGGGACGTATCCTCGAGGTGGTAGGTGGCTCGCGGTCCGAAATCCTAACCCATCACTTCGACCTCCGGCGCTTGCCCAAAGGCTTGCTCGCACTACCGAACTATCTCGAGCGGACCCGCGACGAGATCGGATGGGACGATCGCGTGACGCTCGTTCGGACCCTTCTGAACGCGGTTGCCGAGCTTCACGCGAAGCGAGTCGCGCATCGCGATATCGGCCTCCGAAACATCTGGGTTGAGTCAACCACTCGTCTGGCGATCGGCGGCTTTTCATCGGCGAGTCTGCCGGACGATCCTCTTCCGCAATATTGGTTGGACGAACTCGCGGGCTACGCGTTGCCCCCTCCTGCCGACGTCGAGTTGCAGGACGACTGGCAGCGCGACGTCTATCATGTCGGTCTGGTTGCGCGCTCCATCCTCTTCAACGGGACGGAAGAGAGCGGCCTGCCTCAGAGCGATCGTTCTCCGGAGCACGAGCCGACCGCGGATTGGCTGGCCAGTGCCGTCGGGACTACGGGATCCGTCGGCTTTTCGACGGTCGTCGAGATGTCTGATGAATTCGGTCGGATATCGGACGCCGAGGTGTCGCCGCTTGCGGACCACTCGGCTCTCGACGCGTTCGAGAGCGAAATTAATCCGGTCTTCGAGTGGCCAGCCGAGCTCCAATTGAGCAAGGGGCCCCGCATTGTCTACGAATCGACGAACGCCAGCTCCGAGAAGATCGTAGTCAAAATATGGCCGCGGATGTTTCGCGGAGGCAGTGCACAATCAGACCTGGCGCTGCTCCGGTTGTTCGAAGGCGTAAAGCAACTGCGCGAGGCCAGATCGGAAGGACTACCGAAGTTCGGGCCATGCGGCCTGTCGGCGATGGGCGCTTTCGTTACCTACGACAAGATTGTGGGAACCAGGCTCGACGAATGCGAGGCAATGTCGCCGCTGGTCGCCACGAGGACGGGATGCGGGCTGATATCGGCCATTGCGGCGCTGCACCGCGCGGGCTTGCAACACGGAAAGCTCGATACGAAGGCCGTGTTTGTCCGGATCGAAGGAGATCAACCTTTCCCTACCGTCAGTGAGCTCTTCGAGGCCGGAGAGTTCGTTGACGAAAATGCGGTCGGCGCCGCTCGTTTGCCACCAAATGCGGAGCAGTTGAGTATCGAACATATCGATCGCTTCGCGGCGGTGTCGATCGCTCTCGAGCTCCTTGGGGATGTTCAGGACGACCGGATAGAGGATTGCCGCCAGCGATTGTCTTTGGAACTACGGCGGCCGGCGATCGAGACACTCGACACGGTGCGCGATCTGCTGACGGACCTCGCTACGAGCCTCGACAAGCCACCTGCGCCGCGGATATCGATAGGATTGCCCGACGCCGCCGTGACTTTTCCGTCCGACGGCGGCTTCTATTATTCACGGGCGTACAGGTTCGGCGGCAATCTCGTCAGATATCTGGTGTTCGGCCTCGGATATCAGATGAATATCGTCTGGGCGCCGGACGCTGTTCCCGAGGTCAAGGTCACGGCCGTCGATTTCGAAACGATGCGTCGAGAGAGCGACAGATGCGAGCGCTTCGAGGCGAGCTTCGAATTCAGGAGGTCGAACGCACCCGAAATAGGTCGGCTCATCGACGTACTCTCGGAAATAAGGATCGAAGAAAGCGCGCAGGAGACGCTAGGCGAGGAGGCACTCGTCGAGCCGCCGATCGCCGAGACGGTCGTTTCGGATCTCGTGCAAGCGCCTCTACGCTTGGATACCGGTCGATTTTGGAAGAGATCGGTCGAGCTCGAGCAGAACCTCGTTCCAGAGGTGATTATCGCATCGGAGATGTCGCCATCGGGCTCAACTTGGATCGCGAAGTACGATCTCTCGCGGGGAAATTTCGATTTCGATCCGGAAGACGTTGTTGACGTGCAGGTCCCGAACAGAAAGCGGAGAATAGGGCGTCTCGATGTTTCCGGTACGGATACGTCGCAACTGGCGATCAGGGAACTCGAGTGGCACCTCCGGCCGGGAGACGTAGTTCAACTGGTGGAACGCCTTCAGCAGACATCGTACGACAGACGCAAGCGCGCGGTCGACAGAATCATCGCGAGAGAGTCCCCGGTCAAAGGGCTGCTCGAATACTTCGACACGGGAGGGGCGGCCCAGCCGTCAGTCCTGGAAGATCCCGTCGAGCCCGGCGATCTGGAGAAGTACGGCCTGAATGCGGGGCAGAAGCTTGCGTTCGCCGACATCACGCGGCATGGCCCGGTCGGATTGCTGCAGGGTCCGCCCGGCACGGGCAAGACAAAATTCATCGCGGCCTTTGTCCATTGGTTGGCGGTTGTCCGAAAGGTAGATCGTGTTCTGATCGCGAGCCAATCGCACGAAGCGGTCAACAACGTCATCGAGGCGATCCTGAGGACGTTTCGCGCGTTCGGTCATCGTCCCAATCTGCTGAGGATAGGCTCCAAAAACATAACTGCGGCAGTAAAGCCCTATCACACGGCGTCGGTCAGGGAGCGGTATGCGACCTCTTTCTCGAACTCGATCCGATCACGCGTTTCTTCGCTGGCGTCTTCGATCGGAATCGACAGAGACTACGCGCAGGCCTCTGTCGATCTCGATCGCCAGGCTGGGTCACTATCCCGGCGACTGCACTATCTGCTCGACGAGCTGGCGCGAGGAGGGCATCAACCCGACGACGAAAAGGGCTTCAACACAGCGCTGCGAACGGTCCGTAAGTCCTTCGCGGCGATCATGGAGAGTGCGGGAATTCCGGAGCAGCTATCGGGAAATCCCGCCGCGCTGGCAATGGCGTTCGAAAACCTCAGATTGTCCCACGGCGTGCCGGAAGGCGACGCCGCGAGCATGCAGCGCTTACTCGGGATCTCCCGAGAGTGGGTCGAGGCGCTGTCGTCCAGCGCGAGAAATTTTGAGGAGTTTCTTGCGAAGACGAAGACCATCGTTACCGGCACTTGCGTCGGACTCGGGCAGACCCGCGTTAGGATCGAACAAGCGGATTTCGATTGGGTCATCGTCGACGAGGCTGCCCGCTGCACTCCAGGAGAGCTCGCCGTCCCTCTTCAGTTGGGGAAGAGGGTGCTGCTGGTCGGCGATCATTTTCAGTTAAAGCCGATGGTCGACGATGTGGTGACGCGCGAGCTCTGTCGAGAATTCTCGCACGCGCAGCTCACCGATATCCAAAGGAGCGAGTTCGAGCGCGCGTTCATTTCTTCGTACGGGGTCAACCGAGGTCAGATACTGAACGAGCAGTATCGCATGGCGCCGTCCATCTGCGATCTCGTTTCGGACGTGTTTTATAGACCGAACGGCGTCGTCCTAACGACCTCGCCGGACAGAAAGGGAGATGCATTCTTCGCAGGCCCGGCCGCCGACAAGCTACTTCCATCAAGCGTCACGTGGATAGATACTTCCGAGCAGCGGTCCCACGTCGAGAAGCCGGATTCCCAAAGTCCATGGGACATCGCAAATCTCGCCGAAGCGAATACCATTGTGAAACTCCTGAGAGACATCCAGAAGGACCATACGTTGTTCGCGCACTTGGCCGGCCTCGGCGACGATCAACCGATCGGGATAATCTGCATGTACAAGGAGCAGCGGATGCTTCTCGAACGCCTGCTATCGCAAAGCGATCTCACTCCGGAGTACCGAGAGATGATCCGCCTGGAGACTGTTGATTCATACCAGGGCAAGGAAAACACTATCGTCATCGTATCTCTCGTACGATGCAACGCCAGGGGTAACGTCGGACACGTAGGCAGCATGAATAGGTGCAACGTAGCGATGTCGCGGGCGAAGGAGCGCCTGGTTATCGTCGGCGCTACGCGCATGTGGCGAAGAGTCGCGAAGACGAGCCCGATGCGGCTCGTCCTGGAATACATCGATGGCATGAAGCGACCTGCCGGAGAAATCATCATGTCCGGTGCGCCATGACCGTCGACGCCGATCGGATCCTCGTCGATACCACCGGCTTCAGAATTCCGTGCCGAAGATTCTCGTTCGTGCTCAATGTCTCGCGGGATCGTCGGCTTCCCGTGGTGGACGAGTTCGTGCTTCGTCTGCTCAAGATGTTCGATCGAATCCCCGTCCAGAGATTGCGCAGGTTCTTCGGGTTCTCGGTCAGAGAGATGGAGGTCGTGCTGAAGGATCTGGGCGCGCGCGGACACATCCTCCTCGATGGCGATCTGGTGTCTCTAGATCCTGCCGCGGAGGAGCTCTTTTCCTCGTCTTCCGACGGCATGCCCAGGATCGTTTCCATCGAGACCTGGAACGAGACAGTCTCGTTCGACATGGTGGCGAGCACCATCCTTCCGTCCGAAAGGTCCTTCGGTAGTCGCCACCTCATCGAGGTCAAACCGTCTTCGCTTTCCATAGAAATTCCGCGTCGGTTCGCCGAAACGGCCTTCAGCTCGAATTTCCGGGAGTTCGTGCGGGCGCAGAAGGGGATAGGAGACGCGGACTCGGTAAATCTCTATTCGATCGGGCACGTCGAGCCCGTCGGCTACGGGTGGTCGACGTATCGGACTTCCGATTTGCTCGATCTATCCGAAGAGCCGCGCATCGATACGGATTACGGTCTTGGGATAGAGAAGTTCGCGAGCTTTCGGCCTCTTCTCGAAGGCATGTCGGCAGCTCGAAACGCGCGGATCACCCCGCTATCCGACTACGCGACCCTGCAGTTCGTCGACGTAATATTGGGCGAGCGTCGGTTTTCCGCATACTTGCGGCGAAACGGACATTTCGATATCGAAGGGTGGATCGAGCGCGAGCAACCGTCCGGCGCCCCGCAGTCGATTCGCGGCATAATCGGTTCGATCTATCTCCCCGACAATGCCGAAGCGATCGCGCTCCTGGCCTCTCGGCACAACGATCGCACCGGGAAAGCGGTCGGCGTTATTTGGGGCAAGACCGCCGGCACATCATGGGGGGCTTCTCCCGATCTGCCGACGGCGGTCACCAGAGTGCACAACGCGGTCCGCGGAGAAGCGAAGGGGAGCACCGTTTCCTCGACGCTCTTGGATGTTCACGGTACTGACAACGAGGTGATGCGCAGGTTCAGACACATGTTCGAGCGCAGCCGCTCGATGCGATCTCGTCGCATTCCAAAGAGCCTCGAATTCATCAGGGCAGGGAGCGTGCTGGCGTTCACGGTTCGAGTCGGCATAGCGGCGAGTTCGGATCTCGCGATCGGCTACGCGACCACCGACAGGTCGATGATCGATCGGTTCGAAAAGGAAGTCGACCTCGAAGGACGCCTCGCGAAAGGATATGTCCTTTGGGACCCCAAGGCCGCGCAGGGTGAGGCAGAGTCTTGATCGGAGCAGCCAGCACGCTCCATGTCGAAAGTGGCTCGAGTTCTCTCGCCCGGGCAAAGATGTGTGCAAACCGCAGTCAGGCAAGTATTCAAGCGCTGCGCACCTTGGTAGCGTGCTCCCACGAGGTCTCCCCTCGCATACGCGCTGTCGAAACTGCGGCGTAAGACCAAAATTCTGAGTAAGGATCGTTGCGCGCCAAGCCTACGGACTGCCTGGCGTGATTGGAGGGGGACCTCGTGCCTAGCCTTGCGGCGTTGTTCGGCGGCACCACCAGAGTGGATCTTCCGGAAGAGTTCACAAGCGAAGGCGAACTCTTGATATTTCTCGGCTTGTCAGCGGCGGAGCTCAAGAAAATCTGGTGGTTCCGCGGGCGCATGTATTCACGATTCGACATCGCAAAGCGGCACGGGAAGACACGTCCGATAGCGGCTCCGGATACGCGCTTGAAGATGCTTCAGCGGAACATAGCCTCGTCGCTCGGCCAAGACGCACGGTGCACGGTTACGTCCACGGACGGTCGGTAAGGTCGAACTGACCTTGCCCCCAAGTTTTATCCAGGTCTGAGTTCGTTCGGGCGGTTGGATGTGCCCATATGGGCGGTCGTAGCGGCGGGAGCTGGCGCGGAGCTCTCGGCATAGCGCAGCGCCAGATCCCGACGCGGATTGCAGGTGGCCGCGAACTCGGATGGCGTCTTCCATCCGAGCTGGGAGTGCGGTCGAACGTCGTTATAGTCGGCCTGCCAGCATCGGAGCGCAACGCGGGCCTGGCCGAGCGAGGTGAACAGCGTCTCGTTCAGCATTTCATCCCGCAGGCGGCCGTTGAAGCTCTCGATGAAGGCGTTCTGCATGGGTTTCCCCGGCGCGATGTAGTGCCAGGCGATGCGACTCTGATCGGCCCATGTCAGGATGGCATTGCTAGTGAGCTCGCTGCCGTTGTCGCTCACCATCATCTTGGGTTTGCCGCGCTCGGCGACCAGCCGGTCCAGCTCTCGAGCGACCCGGGCGCCCGAGAGTGAGGTGTCGGCCACCAGCGCCAGGCACTCGCGGGTGCAGTCGTCGACCACGGTCAGGACGCGGAATCGCCGGCCGTCGGTCATCTGATCCGACACGAAGTCGAGCGACCAGCGATCATTCGCGAACAGCGGCACCTTCATCGGCGCTCGTGTGCCGAGGGCCCGCTTGCGGCCACCTCTACGGCGCACCGTGAGCCGTTCCTCCCGGTACAGCCGGAACAGCTTCTTGTGATTGACCAGGTAGCCCTCTCGCTTGAGCAGGACGTGCAAGCGACGGTAGCCGAAGCGGCGGCGCTCATGGGCGGTCGCCCTCATGCGTTCCCGCAACCCTGCATCATCGGCCCGGCTCGTCTGATATCTGACCGTCATGCGGCAACAGCCGATGGCTTTACACGCCCGCCGTTCGCTCATCCCGTGAACGTCCACGAGATGCGCGACAGCTTTCCGCTTGGCCGCGGGCGTTACCACTTCTTTCCCAGGAGATCCTTCAGCGCGGCATTGTCCAGCATGGCGTCCGCCAGCAGCCGCTTGAGCCGCGTGTTCTCGTCCTCCAGCGTCTTCCGCCGCTTGGCCTCCGAGACGTCCATTCCGCCGAACTTGGCCTTCCACTTGTAGATGCTGGCGTCGCTCACGCCATGCTTGCGGCACAGATCGGCGACCGGAACGCCGGCCTCGTGCTCCTTCAAAATCCCGATGATCTGCTCTTCCGTAAAGCGGCTGCGCTTCATGCTCTGGTCCTCACTGGGGGCCAGAACGAACTTCAAACTGGATTAAGCCCGAGGGGCAAGGTCACGGAGCGTCGCGTCTGCGGTCTTTTCGAGGCGTTGGGGATCGACGATTGCGTTGCACAGATCCTGGCTCGCATTTGCTGCAATGACAGCGGTTTGCCGCAGGGCGCCCCGAGCAGCCCGGTCATCTCGAACATGATCTGCTTCCGCATGGACAAGGAACTCCAGGCGATCGCAAAGGAGGGGCATTGCATCTATACGAGATACGCCGATGACATCACGTTCTCGAGATATCAACCGCTGACGTCGCTGTTCGAGGGGCCCCTGCCTCCGGCGGGAAACTTCTCGCCGGACCTGCTCAAGGCGAGATTGCAATTGGCGTTCAAGGGCAACGGATTCACGATCAACCCCGAGAAGGCTTACTACGCCGACAAGCACTCGCGCCGGATGGTGACCGGTCTCAAAATAAACGAGCTAGTGAACGTGGATAGACGATTCGTCCGGAATATCCGCTCGGCGCTATTCGCGGTCGAGAGGCAAGGGACCGCAACCGCACAGGCCGTTCTCAAGGAGAAGTACGGACGGGAATCAGGCTTCGCATCGCATGTTCGTGGGCGCATTTCGTGGTCGGCCAAGTAAAGGAGGCGTCTGATCCTGTCTTTCGCGGCCTCGCGCTGCGGTTCAACAAGCTGTTTCCCGAACTAATGCTGGAAATCGAACCCACCGCGACGGAGGTGAGAGATCGCGCCGTATGGTTGGTGGAGCACACGGGCGACGGTAAGACCGAAGGTCTCATCCAAGGTACCGCCTTTTTTCTGAAGTCCGTAGGGCTCGTCACGGCGTGGCATTGCGTCGAGGGCGCGACGAACATCGATTGTACCATCCGAGCAAACCGGCCAACAATTCAAAGTGATCATCTCGAAGTACGATGCGCACCGTGATTTGGCGATTCTCAGGCACGATATAGCAGCCATCGAATTCTACGAACTCGAGGCGTCGGCGCGAGGCCTGAAGGCCGGCGACAACGTGGTGGCGATCGGCTACCCCGCATTCGGTCCCGGGGATAAGTTCAACGTACGTCATGGCACTGTCACCTCGCTACCGGTGAAGAGTGCCGTTCAAATGATCGAGGTGACGCAAAAGCTGTCGCAAGGCATGTCCGGCGGCCCGGTTATCGACGCGGATGATGCGGTCGTCGGCATCATTCACCAGGGCGGACCGACTGAAGGTCGCGATTTTGCGATCTACGTGTCGGCCTTGATGAGCTGGCTGCGGAAATCATGAGCGATGCCCGTGTTCGTGGTACGGCGCGCTCTTCGCAAGTTAGGTCTCGGCGCCCCGTCTTCCTCCTAGGCGCGTGTGACCAACAAAAGAGTGCCGTCCGGTAGCGGCCGCGGCACCGCGCCTTGGCTTCGTCCCAGCGGCAATCCAAACATAGGTCGGACTCTCTCGATCAGGATCACCGGCATCGCCCTCGGATGCACGGAGCTTACCTCGACATTCGGGTCGCAGGAGAGGAATCCGAAAAGGTCCGCGACGCCTTGGGCTTCATTCGCTTTCCGCACGCTGGTTCAGTTCGGCCAACGGGCGGCGAGCACGACGAGGGGCCGTTCCTCACCTGTTGCGATACACGTAGGTACATTTCTGCCGTCGATGGTCTCGTGCCCGGAGAACGACGTGGACGGCACCAGGCAACGGTGCTCCGACTTAGCCTGCGGTGCGCCAGCTGGTGCGTGTCACCGGCTTAAAAACAGCGTAACGGACTGCAGGTGGAGGACGTGGGAGGCGCTGTGGACGGAGTACAAGAAGTTGCATGATTTGCTGGTGCAAATGGTCGGCCGGGACGAACTCTGCCGACGTTGTTGCGCCATTCCTGGCGTCGATCCAGTGACGGCACTGACCGTCAAGGGCGGCCATCGTAGTCCGCATAGGTTTAGCAAATCGAACGCCGTTGGCGCGCATTTCGGACTGACTTCCCGACGTATCCAGACGAGCACATCTATCGGCGTTGAAGGGCATATTTCGGAGTGCGACGGCGTGGTACGTACCTTCTCTTCGAGACGGAGAACGCGATGCTGGTGCGCTCCAAGAAATGGTACGGCATCAAGGCCTGGGGTGTTTGGATCGCAGCCAAACGTGGTCACAAACGCGCGTTGGTGGCCGTTGCGCGTAAGCTGGCGGTGGTCATGCATCGCATGTGGATCGATGGATCTGTGTTCCGGTCCGCAGAAGATGGAAGTGCAACCGAACCGAGTCTTAGCAACCCGACGGCGCTCGCCGCCGCAATGTTAGCGCTCTGGCGAGCGCCGTCTGACAGACAGTGCGACGACAGAAGATTGGCTGAGTTTCCGCCGGTCGGCGGAGAGGCGTTTGGTGGATCGAAGCGGATGCGGCGAGTACGTTATCTTGCCGGCGACGACAGCTCGATTGAGACGTCGAGCGCGCTACCGTGGCTGTGTTGCCCCGCGATCCTGACGACGACATGTGCGCCCATTTGGATGGCGGGGCTGAGCACGAACTACTGGATTGACCACCAGATGTTATCACACCGACATCATGACGAAAGCCCGACCAATGCCACGTTGTAGACCGCTCGTGAGCAGCCGGAAATATCAAGCAGAGAAGACGATCATGTCGGAGCAGAACGCGGAGGAGCGCCCGATTACTCCGGCGATTACTCCCTGCCAGGCCGTAATCGCCCTGACCGTCCTTCTACTTACGCGGCAGCGGCGGCCATGCAGTATAAGCGCTCTCACCAACACAGGAGGCGCTTCATGGAGTTCTTCTGCGGACTCGATGTCGGCATGGATCAGACCGCGATTTGCGTGGTCGACGACAAGGGCGACGTGCTCCTGGAGGTCGCGCTGGTGACCGAGCCGGACGCGATCAAGAGCGCACTGTCGCCGTATCGCGGCCGGCTGAGGCGGGCCGGCCACGAGGCCGGCGCGCTGTCGCCGTGGCTGCACCCAGAATTGCTCCATCTCGGCCTGCCGGCGATCTGCGTGGAGACCCAGCACGTGGCGCCCCGCTGCATGCCCAGCGCAACAAGACCGACCGTGCGGATGCGCTCGGCATCGCCCACATCATGCGCACCGGCTGATTCCGGCGCGCGCATATCAGGACCGCGCCGTGCTATCGGCTGCGGCTGACGCATCGCCGCAATCTCAAGCGTAAATTCCTCGATCTCAAGAACGCGATCCGGCACTCCTTGAGGGCGCTCGGCATCCGGCTCAACCGCGTCGGCCGTGGTGCCTTTGCGCAGGCCGTAAGCGACGCGGTGGCCGGCGACGCGCTGATCGCCGAGCTGATCGACGCCATGCTCAATGCCGATGCGGCGCTGTGGAAGGAGTACTGCCGGCTGCATCGCCTGGTCGTCAAGCTGGTTGCCGGACACGAGCTGTGCAGGCGCTTCATGCAGATTCCAGGCGTCGGGCCGATCGCCGCGCTGAGCTTCATGACGGCGATCGATGATCCATCGCGATTTAGGCGTTCCCGCGACGTCGCGGCGTATTTTGGCCTGACGTCGCGGCGCTTGCAGTCAGGCACCTCGATCGATGTGCAGGGGCCGATCAGCAAGGCGGGCGACGCCGATGTGCGGCGCGCGCTGTACGAGGCAGCGAGCGCGCTGCTGACGCGCTTCAAGCGTCGCGACAAGGTGAAGACCTGGGGACTGGCGGTTGCCAAGCGGTCTGGACACCGCAAGGCGGTGGTCGCGGTGGCGCGCAAACTCGCGGTGATCATGCACGCGATGTGGTGCGACGGCACGGCGTATTGCGGCGATCAGGTCGTCAGCGCCTCCGACGCGGCCGCGCATGCCAAGCGCAAGGACCGCAGGCTGCTGGGAGCGCTGGCATGAACCATAGCAGCAGCCCGGCAGCAACGAACAGGCGTCGCGGGCGACGCGCGAATTGTTGGAGCTCCGCTGTCAGCGGATGAGGACCGGTGCAGATCCAAGACCACGGTACGTACGCTATTTTGCCTGCGAGGCGGTGTCCGAAGGGACGGCGCGATCGCACCAAATTGCCTGTGACGTGGCTCCGTCAGACCGATGGAAAATTGCGCCGCGACGGCTATGCTGCCGCCATCGTGCAGCCGCGCCACGCCGTCGCTGAGCGCGGAAAGCTGCACGGCGCACTGGGACTCCTCGCTGTCAACGAGCTGCAGATCAGGCTGCGTTGCAGACGTGTTTTTGACGATGAAGATGGAGAGCACCGATGGCGAAAGCGACGAAGACGATCGTGGCAGAGAGGCAGAACACCCGGCCGATTAAAGCGGCAAGATAAAAGAAGCTCGCCGGATGAACACCAAGCCATTGCCATGGCTTGGGTTCAGCCGTGCCGGTCGGTCGGTGGGCGTGCCGCCATTGAGTTTTTTGCCAGTAAAGTCAAAGATCACTTCGGCACTGATCGTGCTGTAGCGAGCTCTGGCGAAAGACTCGGATCATTCCGCGCCAAGGAGAGAATCCGCTACTTGGTCTGCGCCAGCGGATGAAGCCGTATCGCGGCCGTCGGGCCTCAGGGTCTGTGCTGACGCATTCCGCCCGGGGCAGGCGCGAGAGCCGTCCTAGCCCATGCCTCGGATCTCGGGTCAGGCGGTGTCGTTGTTGCCGTCTGCAGGCTGATGGGTGGTCGCTTCAACCACTGATTCTTGTCGCTCTAGCCAGAAGCCGGGTGTCTGATACCAGACCCGCTCGGACTCGGCGGATAATGGAATGCCCCGGTGGAGTGCTTGGATCGCAACATTCATCATCGGCGAGTTCACGAGGGCGCTCTTCAGCCGGCGACTGGCGTCCTCATCGCGGCCGTTTGTGCAGGGAAAGATGCTGACCCCGCCGATCGACGAGGCCTCGAAGGAGGCACCGCGGCGGACCACGCGCAGCAGGAAGCCGTACCAATCGTCGCTGGTAAGCGGGAGCAGCAGCCGACCGTTGTCGGCGAGGCCGTCGAGCCATTGCGGAGCGGGGTGCGTGCAGCCTGCGAACACGATCACGACGTCATGTTCGCTTGCGGTAGCATTGACATTTCGGCCATCGCCCGGGATCACCTGGACCTGCGGCCAACTCTCCAGATTGATGCGGGCTCGATCGGCCAGAGCCGGGTCGACTTCGACCGCCGTAACCTGCCCAGCGGGCCCGACGATTTCGGCGAGCACGGCTGAATAGTAACCGCTGCCCGCTCCGATCTGCAGCACCCGTTCACCTCGGGCGATATCGAGGTGCTCGAAATTGCGCGCCCAAAAGCTCGGCATCCCATTGTTGAGCTTCCGGCTCGGGTCGATCGAGACCAGGACGTCGTGATAGAGCCAACGCGGATCGTCGTCCGGGGTGATGAACGGCTCCCGGTAGGGGTAGGGTATGATCCACCAGGGACCTGGGCCGACGAACGGCTCTCGCGGCACGGCGCCGAAGGCTTCGACGATGTGTGGGTTGCGCAGAATAGGCGTCTTGCAGCGTAGGTCCTCGGCATACCAGCGGCGTGCTTTTGCGATCTGATCCACGGTTCTCTCCTCTCAGCATGGAGAGGATGCGGCCCTCGGACCGGTAGCGCGGACACGGCGGAAAATTTTTCCCGAGGCTGTCCGCAACGGATTTGCTCGGCCGCATAATAGGGGTGATGGAACGATCGATTGGCACCCCTGGAGTTGGCTCGAACGCCGGTCGCACCGTCGCCGATGCGGCGGCGGCGATCGAGGCCTTGTCCGAGACCGATCTGGTGCGGCTGAAAGCCCTGGCGCAATTGTGGAGCCGCGGGTTGCCCGGAGGGATCGGCTGGACCGACGTGCTGCATGAGGCCATTCTCCGCGTTCTCGACGGATCGCGGGTCTGGCCTCTGGGTGTCCCGATCCTGGCTTTTCTGTCCGGCGTCATGCGCAGCCTCTGCGACGATTATTGGCGGCGCGTTCGGAGCGAGCAACGGCTACTGGTCAGCCGCGATGATCCCGGCCAGTACGGCGTCCCGAGCGATCCCGTTGACGAATTGGCCGATCCCGAACGCGTGGCCGTGGCCGTCGCAGGGCTCGCCGAGGTGTTCCGGCTGTTTGCAGGAGATCCGGTCGTGCTGCAGATCGTCGACGGGCTGGCCAACGGCCTCACGGCCAGGGACATCTGCCGGGCGTATGGCATCTCGGCTATCGATTACGATACTGCGCGGCGGCGAATGCGGCGGGCGCTGCTCCGCCACCAACGGAATTGGAGCTCGCCATGACACGCTGGCACCCCCGTCTCGAACTCGCGCGCCTGCTCCAGGCGCTCAGCGATGACGTGATTGCGGCGACTGACGAGGAGCTGCGGGAGATCCAGGGACGTGCCCTGGCCGGCACGGCACGGCAGGTCAGGCGCCTCGTCAAGGCGGCGCAAGCTGCCGAGGGCGGCGAGCCCCGCATTGTGAGCTCGAGCGATTCAGAGCGCGGCCTGGAGTCTGTCCTATCACATCACAATCGGCACTGATCGGTTGGGAGAAGGCTTGGAAGAGTAGGGGAGCCGGTCTCTCTGAGGGGTAATCGGCGCAGGACGGGCGCCCGGTTTGGGAGACAGCTCGCCGGACGTGGCGAGCCTCGCACTCGCGACGCTCATTGCGGTCGACGCCTGTCGCATCCCGACCCAAGCGGACTTGTCCATCGTATGCCGGCGTAGCACAGCGAAAACTCGGCGATATGCGAGTCCGGAGTTGCTGTGGCACATTCGACCTATGTCGCCGTGCGGCCGTTGCCCGAGTGAGTTGCGCGCTCCGACCAATGCGAGGTCCTGCAAGCCCCTGAACGGGGCGTATGCTCGTGAGAGCGTCGCAGGCCATCGCGTAGGGCAATTGGGCCGTCGGCCGGCTGAAGTTCGCAACGATCTGCATGGGGTCACCTGGACGGTCACCCGCCAGTGACGATCGTCCGTCGCGAGCACAAGGCGCAATTCACGATCGTCCCGAACGCGGTCTTCGCGGACTCCCGCCTTTCTGTCGAGGCCAAGGGTGTCCTCGGCTATCTTTTGTCACGCCCCCACAAATGGCACGTCCGTCTCGATCATATCGGGCGAACCCTCCTGGTCGGCCGCAAGAAGCTGCAGCGCATTTTCCGAGAGCTGATCGCCGCCGGCTACGTTACACGCGAAGCGCAACGAATTGTCGACGGACATCGGTTCGGTGAGATTGACTACGTCGTCCGTGACGTGCCGGCGCCTGTGGATAAGTCGGCGCGTCCGCGGGGTCGAAAGGGACCTGCGGCTCCGCGGGTCCAAAAGGGACCTGCGTATAAAGACTCACCGCGGGGCCCTGAGGGACCTGCCTATAAAGAACTATACAAAAACAGATCTGCATTGTCGGGCGACCTCCCTCTTGATGGTCGGCCGGAAACCATCGACGTGACGCGCCGTCGGCTGGCCGAGCTCCAGGATGGCGCTCGCCTTGATCCGGAGATTGTCGCGCTCTTCGACGACGTTGCTGAAGGTTGGGAATTGATCGCCGCGCTCCCGGACCCCGCGCGGGATGAGTTGCGTCAACGCTACAGTCGGGGTGAGCTCGACCGGTTTGCGATCATGGAGCTCTGGACCCGATACCGACATTTGCTGGGTGGCGGTCGGCCGAAAGGCGGGTAAGGGAGCGGGCTGTCGCGGGGCGCCCAGATTGTGCTGGCTGCAGTGAAATGACGAAGCTCCAAAACGCTGGGACTAGCCGGCGGGCCGTCCAGAGGGCTGAACCGGAAGCTATGCTGTGTATCGTCCTGATCTCTGCCTCCTCGTGAACATGCGCTGCAAGGGCCAGAGCGGGCGCAGGAGACTGAAGCGAATGGATCGGCCCTATCCGCGCCGATCTCCTTTGAGGCACTCCAAGGACGTCCGGAAGGATTTGGAGAGCTGTGGAGCCGAGGGCTCAGCAAAGGGGAGCAACAGTCGCCACGCTACGTCGACACTGCGGCTGCCTTCTTAGTTGGCGCTGGCGTCCGCGGAGTGGTTTCACTGCGAGGCAGTTCAGTCAGGATTCTCAACTATCCCAGTTGTACGACATCGCATCCGAAACTCCGCCTAAGGGATTTCGGATGTTGCCAAGCATTCGCTGAGCCGTCATCCGTCGAATCTGCGTGCCTTCGATGTCGCCGCGGCAATCAAATGAGGCGAGACCACCCCTGGATGCCAAAGCGCGAACCGATGCTTCGAAACGCTGCGGAAAAGCTCGCCCTCACCGTTCCTGAGGCTGCCCTACTGTCTTCGCTGGGACAAACGTCGCTTTACAAGGCCATCAAAGAAGGGCGGCTGCGAATCCGAAAGTATGGCACGCGTACGATCATCACGCGCGCGGATCTCGCCTCCTTCTTGGAAGGCCTGCCTGACGCGACCAAGCAGCCCGAGCTGTGACATCCTCGGCAGGGCAGGGGATAGTCTGAACTTTCAGGCGACCTTCATCGGGGTCACATTGCTCCTTGGTAGTTGCGTTGCGTAGTCTGCGAACGTCTGCATCACATGCAGTCGCTTCTTCAGGGCCTCGCCGCGTTTATAGGCCTTTTCGGCATCATCGCCCGTAATGTGGTGCAGGCAATGCTCGACGATCTCCTCCTCGAAGTGGGTCTGCTCCTGCGCCCAGGTTCGAAACGTCGTGCGGAAGCCGTGCACTGTCAGGGAGTCGTCTCCGGTGAGCTCCTTGAGATATTTGAGCATCGTCATGTTGCTCATCGGTCGCTTTAGGCTGCGACCGGGAAATACGAATTCGTCACTCACACGGCTGTCGTAGGCCTCACGCAAATAGTTGAGCGTCTGACGGGGCAACGGCGTGCGCTTCAACCGCTCGTTCTTGGTGCCGAGAAAGCCGAGATCCCAGATTCCGTTATCGAGATCGAGTTGCGCCCAGCGCATGTTCTGAACTTCGGCGGTCCGTCCCAGGGTCAGGATGATGACCTCGAGCGCCCGCGCGCTTTGCGTCGAGATGGCGCTGAGCTTGTGCATGAACGCCGGTAGGTCCTGGTAGTCCATCGCCTTGTGGCCGCCCCGTATCGTGCCACGCCGCCGTTGCCTGGGCATGATCGGTTGCAGTCGGCTGGCCCAGTCAGCCGGGTTGTCTTTCGGTCGCAGGTTGTGAGCGATCGCTGCGTCGAGAATCTTCTTGATGATCTGGCGAGCGGAGCGGGAGGTCTCAGGCTGCTGCCAGATCGGCATGAGCACGTTGACGACATGTGCGGTTTCGATCTCGTGGACCCAGTGCTTGTGGAGCGGGCCGCAGACGACTTGCACGATGCGCTTTAGCTTTGCTCTTGCGGCCTTGTGCCTCATGCCGGTCTCGTAGGTTCGCCGCCATTCCTCGGCGAATTCGCCGAACTGGCGCGATCCCTGAGTGCGGCGTTTCTCCACGTCACGGTGCTCTCGTGGATCGGTCCCCTTGGCCAGAAGCCGCAGAGCGTCAATCGCCTTGTCCCTGGCCTCGGACAGCTTCAGGCCGGTTTCCTTGGCCGAACCGAAACCCATCTTCTTGACGATGCCGTTGCGCTGATAGCGGAACGCCCAGCGGCGGCCGCCACTTGGGGTGACGATCAAATAGAGATTGTTGCCGCACGGGTATTCACCGGGCCCGACGGAGAGATAGTTCTTGGCGGTGATCTCGGGCCTTTGAGTTAGAAACTGCATGGGAGATTCGAACTCCTGTCCCTCGCCGAAAAATGCAGCGTTTCAGGTGAGGGGGATTCTAACTCAGATCGAGGGATGGCCAAATGGACGGTCTGGCGGAGTTCGCCGTCGATCGCCGATCGTACGCTGCAGTCGCCGAAAGCGCGAAAAACCACGATCTGACAAGGTGTTATCGTGGGCTTCGGTGATGATCGGCGATGGCGGGTGAAGGGGGGCGAAGACGGGCCTGGCGCGCTCGGAGAGATTCGAACTCCCGACCCTCGGAATCGAAATCCGATGCTCTATCCAGCTGAGCTACGAGCGCAAAATGTGCAGGCCGAACCGGCGAGGCCCTCGATATCAGACTTGGCGGGGCAAGGCCAGCCTTCGCGGCGCTCGGGTGCACGACATTCGAGATCGGCCGAATGCGCAGACTGCCGCAACGGCGTCGATAACCCCATCAGAAGCAGGGATGGCGGCGGCGGTCCTGGCCGATATAGGTCGCCGCGCTCTGGTAGCAGTGATTGGTCGAAGGGCCGTCATAGAAGGCGAAGGTGCCAGGCAGCGGACCGGGCCCGTAATTGTGCAGGAAGCTGATCGTGTAAGGCAGGCCGTGATGGTGGAGGTGGTGACGATGATGACTGCGGGCCTCCGATGCCGCGGGAACCAGGGTGGCTGCAGCCAGGATCAAGGCGGCGACGAAAATGGGAAGCTTGCTCATGTGGTGTCTCCAAGGAAGCAGACGACAGCAGGTCGCCTGCGCAGTCTAACGTCAAAGGGCCGGGGAGGGAGGCACAATACGGCATCTCTTGCCAAATCTTCGGCAGCCAATCAGCCTCTGTCCAAACCCCATCGTCCGAACCCCATCGTTACCTTGGTGGTTGCGCACCTTCGAACATCGAAAAAGGTCGGAGCCCAGCCCGGGACGATGTTCCGAATGCAGCAGCCTGAGGCGGCAACCCGGCCAATCGCCGCGTGGCGATCGTCAACTGTCCGCTATCAGCTGTGCGGACGCCGCTGTCCAAACTCAGCGTCTTCGTATCGAGCAATCCCCGAAACAATCCAGCGCCAGATCGTCCCCACTACCGGGCACTGGATTGTTTCGCCGAGACCGGCAGTGCAAGCGATCGCCTGCTGCCTTCAGTCCCGACCAAGCGGATTAGCGCTTGGCCTTCTTCGTCTTCTTGGCGACCTTTTTCGCCGTCTTCTTCGCAGTCTTCTTGGCGGCCTTCTTCACGGTCTTTTTGGCCGACTTTTTGGTCGCGACCTTCTTGGCTTTGGCGGCGGCCCGCTTGGGTGCAGCCTTCTTGGAGGTCTTCTTCGCTGCCTTCTTGGCCGCGCGCCTGGCCTTCGGGGCCGCCGCGACCACCGGATCCTTCGGCGGCTCGGCGGGCGTGCTGGTCTCGGTCACGGTAGGGTCAGAGAGTGGAGTGTCGTCCATATCGGTCCCCCGATGTGTTGGAAACACGGCAACGATAGCTGGATTCTGCCGGCTGTCAAAGCGCACCGCAACTAATCACTTGTGCGCAGGCTCGCATAGGCGGCCAACGCACGCTCCCGTCCGTGCCTGTGATCGACGACCGGCGCCGGGTAGGAGCGGCCGAGCACGACGCCGGCCTCGGCGAGCTCGAGCGGTTTGGCCGCCCAGGGCTGATGGATCAGGGCGGCCGGAAGCCGCGCCAGTTCCGGAACCCAGCGTCGCACATAGGTCCCGCTGGAGTCGAACTTCTCGCCCTGCAGCACGGGATTGAAGACGCGAAAATAGGGGGCTGCGTCAGCGCCCGAGCCGGCCACCCACTGCCAGCTCGCCGGGTTGCTGCCGGGATCGGCATCAACCAGCGTGTCCCAGAACCATTGTTCGCCGAGTCGCCAGTCGATCAGGAGATGCTTGACCAGCAGCGAGGCTGCGACCATGCGGACCCTGTTGTGCATGCTGCCGGTGTGCCAGAGCTCGCGCATCCCGGCATCCACGATCGGATAGCCGGTTTGCCCGCGCTGCCACGCCCGCAACGCCGCAGCATCCTGCGACCACGGAAATGCGTCGAAGGAGGGCTGCAGATTGCGGGTTGCGAGGTCAGGATTGTTGAACAGCAGGTGGCGGCTGAACTCGCGCCAGCCGAGCTCGCTCAGGAACTTGTCGATGCCGCGCGCGAAGGCCGGCTGCTGCTCGGCGGCGAACCGCGCCGCGTGCCAGATCTGACGCGGGCTGATTTCGCCGAAGCGCAGATGCGGCGACAGGCGCGAGGTCGCCTCGATGTCCGGCCGGTCGCGATCGGCGGCGTAGCCGCGCACGGTGGTCTCGAGGAACTTTGCCAGCCGCGCCTGCGCGGCGCGCTCGCCGGCGCGCCAGGTCGTGCGCAGACCGCCGGCCCAGTCGGGGCTGGTCGGCTCCAGCGCCAGCTCGTCGACCGTGAGGCTCGCAATGCCCGATGGCGACGACAGCCGCACCGGAACGGGCAGCGGCTTCGGCGGATCGCCCTGGGCGAGCACGCGCTTCCAGAATGGCGTGAACACACGCGGACCGCGGCCATCCTTGCCGCGCAGTTCGGCCGGATCGATCAGCAGGTCGTCGGCAAAGACACGCGACTTGACGCCGATCGCATCGAGCGCCGCCTCGACCTCTGCGGCCACGGCGCGCGGTCCGGTCTGGGCCACATCGTTCCAATAGACCGCGCTCGTGCTCGCCTCGCGCGCCAGCTCGCTGATCGCCTTCGCCGAAGGTCCGCGCCGGATCACGAGCTTGACGCCAAGCGCGTCGAGCTCGTCTTGAAGCGCGCGCAGTGATTGCGCCAGCCACCAGCGCGACGCGCCGCCGAGGGGGTGAAGCGCAGCACTCTCAGTATCGTAAACGTAACAGCATATGACGGGCGCGCCGGACGTGGCCGCTGCATGCAACGCGGGGTGGTCCGACAGGCGTAGGCTCTCGCGAAACCATACTACGATGGGGGAAAAAGACATCACTAGGTATCTGGTTGCCGTTTTCAAGGAGGCACGAGGGTATTCTACGCGCCGGAAAATAACTGGTTGGAAACCAACTACGGGCAGTTTGAGATTCAGTTGCAGTTCCCCAGAAGGTTTTTGACGTGTCTCTCAAGTTGAAGCTCGGCACCAAGGCGCTGATCGGCGCCGCGGTCGTGATCGCTTTGAATACAGCTCTCGTGGTCGGTGCCGCCTATTGGTCGCTGTCGTCCGATTTCGCCGATCGTGCCAAGCGGGACATTGAAGGCAATCTGCGCACCTTCGCCTTGACCTTCGCCGAGACGTTCAAGGACGCCAAGGTGAGCATGCAGAACGGCGCGGTCACCCGTATCGAGGTCCCCACGATTTCCGACATCAAGGACCATGCGATCGTCGATCGCGCCACGTCCTATGTCGGTGGCAGCGCCACGCTGTTCGTCGTCGATGACAACGGGCAGTTTGTGCGGCGCTCGACCAATGTGAAGAAGGAGAATGGCGACCGCGCGGTGGGCACCCAGCTTGCCGCCGACCATCCTGCGCAGCCGCTGCTGCGGCGTGGCGAGGCCTATAAGGGCCCGGCGGTCCTGTTCGGCAAGCCGTTCATGACCGCCTATTTCCCGGTGACGAATCCGGCCGGCAAGGTCATCGGCATTCTCTATGTCGGTGTGCCCATGGCCGAGCTCGACGCCATGCTGTCGCAGGTGATGCAGACCATGATGGTCGCCGCCGCCATCGCTGCTCTGCTGGTGCTTGGCTTGACCATGCTCGCCGTGCGGCGCGTCACCAAGCCATTGACCGCTGTGACAGAAGCCCTGACGGCGATCGCCGACGGCCGCGAGCACGTCGAAATCGGATCCGACGACCGCAGTGACGAGATCGGCGAGATCGCCCGCAGCCTCATGTTCTTCCGCAGCGCCGCCGGCGAGCGGCGGCGGATGCGCGAGGAGCAGGCGGCCGCGGCTGCGGCTGCCGTCGAACAGCGCAAGACCGAGTTGCAGCGCTTTGTGAATTCGTTCCAGGCCAGCATCGGCGGCATCATCGAGAACGTGCTGACGTCGGCGAGCGAGTTCGAACGCGAGGCCCGCCAGCTGACCCAGGCCGCGCGCACCACCGCCGACCTGTCGGGACAGTCGGCCGGCGCCTCCGAGACTGCGTCCGAGCACGTCCGCACCGCAGCAGCCGCCTCGGACGAATTGTCCGGTTCGATCGCCGAGATCATCCGCCGCGTGCAGGAATCCAATGCGATCGCGGCCGAGGCGGTCAACCAGGCCACCGCCACCGACCAGCGCATCAAGGAGCTGTCCGACGCCGGCAACCGTATCGGCGACGTCGTCAAGCTGATCACCTCGATCGCCGAGCAGACCAACCTGTTGGCGCTGAACGCCACCATCGAGGCCGCCCGCGCCGGCGATGCCGGGCGCGGCTTCGCGGTGGTCGCCCAGGAGGTCAAGACGCTCGCCGGGCAGACGGCCAACGCGACCGAAGAGATTTCCAGCCAGATCGCCAATATGCAGACCGTGACCCAGGAATCGGTCGACGCCATCAAGGCGATCGGCGCGACCATCGAGCGCATCAACGGCATCGCCGCATCGATCTCGGCCGCGGTCGAGCAACAGCGCGCGGCCACGCAGAATATCACCCAGAGTGTCCGTTCGGCCGCGAGCGGGACCGCCGAGGTCGTCAACAACATCCGCAGCGCGGCGCGCGGGGCGGGCGAGACCGGCGAAAGCTCCAACCGGATGTTCGCCTCGGCGCAAGCGCTGTCCGGCGAGAGCCTGCGGCTGAAGGCCGAGGTCCAAAAATTCCTCGACAACATGCAGGCGGCCTGACACGGCGGCTCACCCATACAGCAGCCGGGGCAGGATCGTCACGATGCCCGGGAACAAAGTGAGCAGCAGCACGAAGGCGATCATGATGATCAGATAGGGGGCGGTTACGCGGGCGATATAGCCCAGGCCGTCCTCGGTCAGGCCCTGGATCACGAACAGGTTGAAGCCGACTGGCGGCGTGATCTGGGCCATCTCGACCGCGAGCACCAGGAAGATGCCGAACCAGACCTCGTCGAAGCCCGCGCCCTTCACGATCGGCAGCACGATCGGCAGGGTCATCACGATCATCGAGAAGCCGTCGAGGAAGCAGCCGAGGATCAGATAGAACACGATCAGCACGGCGATCAGCATGAACGGCGACAGGCCGAGCCCCTTGACGAAAGCGGCCACCGCCTGCGGAATGCCGAGGAACGCCGCAGCATTGCCGAGGATCGAGGCGCCGAGCACGATCAGCGCGATCATCGAGCAGGTGATGACCGAGCCGATCATCACATCCCGGACCACCTGCTGCGACATCGCGCCCTGGAAATACGCCACCAGCGCCGCGCCGAGCACGCCGACGGCGGCGGCCTCTGATGGCGTGGCGAGCCCGCCATACATCGAGCCCAGCACGCAGGCGATCAGGAACAGCGCTGGCGCCAGATCCTTCAAGGCCGCGAAGCGCTCGGCCCAGGGCACAAGCGACAGCTGCGCCTCGGCCTTCGGCACCATCGCGGGCTTCAGCGTGGTGTGCAGCATGACCCAGCCCATGAAGGTGCCGGCCAGCAAGAGGCCCGGCAGCACGCCGGCCGTAAAGAGCTTTAGAATGGAAACATCGCCGAGCACGCCATAGATGATCATGATGTTCGACGGGGGGATCAGGAAGCCGAGCGTGCCGGCGCCGGCCAGCGAGCCGATCGCGATGTCGCGCGAATAGCCGCGGCGCAGCAGCTCGTTGAGCGACATCCGGCCGATCACCTGCGTGGTCGCCGCCGACGAGCCGGAGATCGCGGCGAAGATGGTGCAGCCGATGACGTTGACGTGGAGCAGGCGGCCTGGCAGCAGCCCGGCCCATGGCGCCAGGCCCTGGAACAGCGAGCGCGACAGCCGGGTGCGGAACAGCAGCTCGCCCATCAGGATGAACAGCGGCAGCGCCAGCAGCTCCTGGGTGGTCAGGATGTTCCAG
>Ga0265323_10000251_pt1 | contig 31563 bp, 29 predicted proteins | sample 41225metaG_FD_193580 | JGI IMG/M metagenome (GOLD analysis project Ga0265323, IMG submission 193580) | Rhizosphere microbial communities from Carex aquatilis grown in University of Washington, Seatle, WA, United States - 4-12-25 metaG | ecosystem: Host-associated > Plants > Roots > Rhizosphere...
TTCACTTCCCCCGCCGCCAGTTCCAGGGCCACTTCCCTGCCCGCGTAGCGCACGGTCACCTTCTTCGCCTGATCGCTCCTCAGCGTCGCCTCCACCAGTTTGCCGCCGCGCCACGCGATGCCCACTTCCACGCCGCCGCGGGCGCGCAGGCCGCTCACCGAGCCGTCGGGGAACGCCGGCGGAAGCGCGGGCAGCAGGTGCAGGAACGCCGTCTCGCCGGTCTGCGCCGGGGTCAGGCTCAGTTCGGTGGCGTGGGGATCGTCGCTTTGCAGCAGCATCTCGGCGATGGCCGCGGCCGCCCCGAAATTGCCGTCGATCTGAAAGGGCGGATGCGCGTCGAACAGGTTGGGGTACAGGCCCCCGCGCTCCACCGCGTGCGTGGCGTCCTGGTCGACGGCCGGCGTCACCAGATTGCGCAGGATCCGGTAGGCGTGATCGCCATCCAGGAACCTGGCCCACAGGTTCAGCTTCCATCCCATCGACCAGCCCGTGGCCGCATCGCCGCGGTAGATCAGCGATTGGCGCGCCGCCTGGAATAACTCCGGCGTCCCGTAGGGAGTCACTTCGCTGCCCGGATACACGGCCCAGAGGTGCGACACGTGGCGGTGCTGGTTCCCGGGATCGTCTTTATCCTCCAGCCATTCCTGTAACTGGCCGTAGCGGCCAATTCGCAGCGGAGCGACCTGGCCGCGCAACTCCGTCAGCTTCTGGCGGAACTCCGCGTCCACGCCCAGAATCCGGCTGGCGGCGATCACGTCGCCGAAGAGCGCGAGCACGATCTCGCGGTCCATGGTTGGCCCCATCACCAGCCCGCCCTGCTCGGGCGAATTGCTGGGGCCGGTGATCAGACGCCCGCTTCTCGGGTCCTTCACCAGTGTGTCCACGAAGAACTGCGCGGCGCCTTTCATCAGCCCGTAGGCGGTGCCGCTCAGGAATTGCCGGTCGCCGGTGAACAGGTAGTGTTCCCACAGGTGCGTGGCCAGCCACGCGCCTCCGGTGGGCCAGATGCCGTGGTCGGAAGCGTTGATGGGCGCCGTCCCGCGCCACAGGTCGAAGTTATGGTGCAGCACCCACCCGCCGGCGCCGTACTGCTCGTGCGCGGTGACGGCGCCGGATTGCGCCAGCTCCTGCATGGCATCGAACAGCGGCCACTGGCACTCCCCGAGATTGGTGGTCTCCGCCGGCCAGTAATTCATTTCGGTATTGATGTTGACGGTCCACTTACTTTCCCACGGCGGATCGTTCGACTCGTTCCACAGACCCTGCAGATTCGCCGGCTGGCCGCCCGGACGGCTGGAAGATATCAGCAGATAGCGCCCATACTGAAACAGCAGCGTGGCCAGTTGCGGATCGCCCGCGCCGGCGAACGCCTGGATGCGCTCGCCGGTGGGCCTGGCAGCGGCGGGGGAAGTTCCCAGATCCAGCCTCACGCGGCCGAAGAGCTTTCGATAATCGGCGATGTGCTGGGCGCGCAGGGCGTCGTAGGTCATGGCGTGGGCCCACACCATCGATTGCCCGTTGCGCCGCGCCGGATCGCCGGAGACGTCGCGGAAGTTCACGAAGTTGGTGGCGGCTGCCAGCGCCACGGTGGCCGAATCGGCGCCGGTGATCACGGTCTTGCCGTCGCGCGTTTCCCGCCGCCCGCCCTGCGCGTCCACCAGCAGGCGCGCCTGGTAGCGTATGGCGCCGCCCTCCACCTGTCCGGCGAGGGTCAGGTCGCCGTCCCCCAACGCCTGGGTCGCCGAGCCCTGGTGCGCGCTCTTCAGGCCCGCCGTAAACGTCAGGCTGCCCGGCTTGCTGGCCGTCAGCCGGACCACCAGCAGCTTCGCCGGATAACTGGCGAGTATCTCGCGTTTGTAAGTGACGCCCTGCGCGGTGAACTCCACGCTGGCGACGGCGGTTTCCAGGTCCAGGCCGCGGCGGTAGCCGGTGACGCCGCTTTCGGAAATGCCGGGGAAGTCCAGCAGCAGGTCGCCGAAAGCCTGGTAGGCGCGCTGGTGGAGTGGCTGGCTCATGAACTCGCCCATGGCCAGGTCCTCGGCTTCCTTCTGCTTACCGTCGAAGAGCAGTTGGCGGATTTCGCCCAGATAGCGGCTGGCGCCGGGGTGCGCGTAGTCGTGCGGCTGGCCGCTCCACACGGTCTGCTCGTTGAACTGAATGCGCTCGTGGGCCACCCCGCCGAAGACCATGCCGCCCAGGTGGGCGTTGCCCACGGGCAGCGCTTCCACCCAGCGCGTGGCCGGCTGGCGGTACCACAACTCCAGGGGTGTCTGGGCCAGGGCGCTGGTGGAAAGCGCGAGCAGCGTGCAAACCGCGAGTTTCCTCATGCTGCCACTGTAACTCACCAGGGCTGGCGCCGCCCTTACATGGGCCTCCAGGTCATTTCCACGCGCACCGGGATTTCGTCCTTGGTGGGGATCGCCAGCAACGACGGCGGTTCGATCGCAAAGTCGCTCATCTTCGCCGGGATGGTCCCCGTGATCCGGTTCTCGCTACCCTGAATCGTATGCTGGAAGGAAACCTGCTTGTAGTGAGCGGCGTGGCCGGCGAACTCGACATCCAGATCGACCAGGATGCCGGGCTGAGTAACCGCGTCCTCGGGCAGGCGAAAGCGCACCGTCACCATCGGAAACTGCGCCCCGCGGACCACCTGCAGCATGTGCAGGTCGCGGTTGCTGTCGCCCGATTCGAACGACTTCACCGGAACGGCGATCAGGAAATCGCACTGTCCGGAATGGCAGACGCCCTTGCCCTTGGCCGCGCGGCTGACCCCTTCGCTCTGATGCAGCGGGTGCGACACGTGGTAGGTGAGCGAAGACCTTTCGAGCGTCCACTGGCCGTCGGCAAGGCACGCAACCGGAATTGCCAGGGCGCAAAACGCCAGCAGCAGGTTCTTGTTCATAGGCCGCCTCAAAATTTGATGGAGACCGACAGGATGGCCAGCCCATAGGCGGCGGCCGTCACGCCCGCCACCGCCGAATGCGCCTGAGCGATGCCGTGTACCCGTTGCCCGCTGTTTCGCTGCTCATAGGCCAGCGCGCCCAGAATCGGCGTGAGAACCATTCCCGGCCCGTGAATGAGGGCCAGCGCCTTGTGCAGGCGGATGGCGCCGCGGGTTTGCGTTCCGGGGACCTTGGGGGCAAAGATGGCAAAGCTCGCCGTGGTGAAATACATCCCCGCCGTGATCCCGCCCAGGGCCGCGTGCAACTCGCGGCCGGATGCGCTGCTCGATTTGCCGCCAGCCTGGTTCGATGCGATAAGCGTGGCGACCAAAGGAGCCAGGGTGATCAGCCCGAGCCGCTGGTGGGTCTTCAGCATGTGCGACCGGCGGTCGAGCCGCGCCTGCTCCTGCGCGCTCCCGCCGGTCTGATCCGGGGTAAATCCCAGGTCGCCGAGGGATGGCGCGGCTCCGGAGCCGGCAACGGCCGCCAGCGGGACATCGGTTTTCCCGACGCCACCCTCCACCAGAGTTGCTTTGGCGACGCTCCCCTGGAGCCCATCGGCCGCGGCGGAAACCTCATACTCCCCCGGCGCCAGATTGGCCAGGCTGAAGACGCCCTCTGCGTTGGTTTGGGTTTCCACCGATTGGCCGGTGGCCAGGTTTTTCACCGTGACCCTGGCGTTTGAAACCGCCGCTCCCGACGGCCCCGTAACGGTGCCGTGCAGCGTGCCACCGCTCCCGGCGAGCACGAAGCCCGCCGTCAGGAAGAAAAGCACGAACAGAACGCATCCCAGCGTTGTCGGCTTCATACCGGGGTCCCTCCTTTTGGGTATGTGACACGGGACGCGAACCGGGCGCCCCGCGTTTCAACTGATTCCGACCTCACCCCGCGGTCAACCGGCGGAAGGCCCGCCGCGCCACAATCAGTTCCTCGTTGGTGGCGAGCGCCAGCACGGTGACCGCGGAATCGGCGGCCGATACCGCGCGGTCGCCCTTGCCCGATTCGTTGCGGGCCGCGTCGATGCGGATGCCCAGGAACTCCAGGCCCTGGCAGCAGGCCTCCCGCAGGGGCGCCGAGTTCTCGCCGATCCCGCCGGTGAACGCCACCGCGTCCAGCCCGCCCATGGCCGCGGCGTAGGCGCCGAGGGTTTTCTTCACCTCGTAGACGAACACCTCGAGCGCCAGTCGCGCCCGCTGGCTGCCCGCCGCCGCCGCCGCTTCCAGATCGCGCACGTCGCCGCCGGCGACGCCGGAGAGCCCCGCCAGTCCGCCGCCCTGGGCCAGTTGCCGGCGGACCTCCCCGGTTCCCCAGCCGTGCCGCTCCATCATGTAGAGCACCGCAAAGACGTCCAGGTCGCCGTGGCGCGTGGCGTTTTCCAGGCCGGATTGCGGCGAGAATCCCATGCTGGTATCCACCGAGCGGCCGCCCGTGATGGCGCACATCGACGAGCTTCCGCCCAGGTGGCAACTCACCAGCCGCACCTGGCGGCCCAGCATCTCTTCGACGCGCCCGGCAATGTACTCGTGCGAGGCGCCGTGAAACCCCAGCTTCACCACGCCCTCCTCCCGCCACGCGCCGGGCACGCCGTAGAGCCGCGCGTGCTCCGGCATGGTGGCGTGGAACTCGGGCTCGAAGGCCGCTACGATGGGCACGCCGGGCATGGCCTCGCCGAAAGCCTCGATGGCCGTCAGGTAGACCGCGTTGTGGGCGGGCGCCGCGGGCAGGAACTGGCGGAGCGCGTCCACCACGCCGCCATCCACCACGAACGTGCCGCGATAATCCGGTCCGGCGTGGACCGCCTTGAGCGCGATGGCGTCGATCTTCGCCCCGCTGGTGGAGATCTCCGCGATGGCGCTGCGATAATCCGTGACCCGCTCGAAGCGGCCCTTGGACAGGACCGTCTCTTCCGGCATGACAAGCACCTGGTACTTGAGCGACGTCGAGCCCAGGTTGGGTATGAGAATGTTCACTGGATACCAGTTTATGTGGCTTTTGCGGCGCGCGGGTTGCCGGCGCTGTGCCATACTGGCACTGACGGGGCACATCGCTGCCCGCCCCATGATCTTCGCGCTGCTTCTGCTATTCTCGGCCACTTCCCGCGTGGAACTGATTCCCACCCAGACCATTGAAGTTCCGGCCGGCGACTGGGGCCAATTCGAAATCGATATGCAGCAGCGGCCCGCCCTGGTGGAAGCCGCGTTCCAGGTGGAATCCGGCCCTCAGCGCGTGCGCATGGCCCTGCTGCGCCGCGAGGAACTGGAGCAATTGCGCGAGGAAGACGCGGCCGGAGTGCTGGCCATGACGGAGCCGGCCCGCTCCGGCAACCTGCGCTACCAGGTGCTCGATCCGGGCGATTACGCCATCGTCCTCGACAATCGTTCCGGAAGCGGCCCGGCGGCGGTCCGCGTCAACGTCTGGCTGGATTTCGCGGGTCTGGCCGCCCCTGGCGTGGTGCAGCTTTCCAGCGGCCGGCGTCTGGGGGTGGTGCTGATCAGTTGCGCCTTGTTCTTCGGCGTCGCGATCTTCTCCGCCCGCCGCCTGCGGCGCGCCATGGGGCGGTAAGGCGGGTCTCCAGGAGCTGGTTCCATCATCCTTGCAGGCAAATCGCTACAGCCCTAGTTGCTTTCGGTCGCCCGCTTTCAGATAGATATCCTATTTTCGGCACGTGGCCGGCATCGTAAGATCAGTTAGGGTTTGTCACGGAAGAACCATTCCACTCGCAGACTGCCACTCCCTCACCGTCGCGGCTCTGAACGCGCATCGGACCGTGAGGGAGCGGTTGGCACGGCTGTTTCGGAACGGGCCCTTAGCCCTGGAAATGGGATGACTCTGGTAGTGTTATTTGTCTGAATTGGGGGATAAATGCCAAGTTCCATGCTCATTCATGATCGCCGCCTGGAGGGGAACGCCCCGCACGACATGGCGGCCAATGTCTACGACGTCAATGAGTATGTTCCCATCAGGCATGCTCTCGCCTGGGTCGGCGAATATGCGCGGCGCAGTGGCGGTTTGACCGACCTCTTCGTGATGTGCCACGGCTACGAAGGCGTCGAGGACTACCGGCATTTGCGAGGCGGTCGCGAGGTTCACGGCGGCTACGGCCTGGCGCTTTGCCATGAGGGCCTCGCTTTGTACAACGCATCCTTGACGTCGGTCCTGCGCGGCAAGGTCACCAAGATAACGATCTTCGCCTGTTCCACGGCCGACACCGCGTCGTACAACGCGGGGACGGAAGCCGACGGCGCCCGCTTCTGCGGCGAGATCGCGCTGTGGACCGGAGCCGAAGTCATCGCGGCCATTCAGACGCAGCGCTACCACCGGGTCCGCATAGGTTGGCAGATACTCATGCAGAACAACCTGTCTGGCACGATCGATTTCGGCGCCTGGGAGGGCCCGGTATACAGCTTCAGCCCAGGCAGTCCGAACGGGCACAGAATTCACTAGCCCCGGTTGCGCCCTCTCCGCTCAGCGGGCAGACTGCCCCGTGAACAAATTGAGCCTATAGACCTCCGTCAGCTTCGGAAACAGCTTGCGAAGGACGCGAAAGCCCGTCCGTACCGGCAGGGACAGGCACTGCTTCAAAGGCTCCGGGATGTCCACCGGGGAGCGGGGCTCCACCAGGCGCAGCCCGATATTCCAGTTCTCGATTTCGCGCGGATCTTCGCAGACCCATGCGAAGCGCGCCGCCAACTTTCGGCGCACGAAATCCCTGTTTCCGCCGTCCACGGCTCTGCGGCCGCAGGTATCGAAGGCGATGTTCACGCCCGGAAAGTTGCGCGCGATCTGCGCCAGCGCCGCCTTCACCTCCTGCTCCTTCAGGTAGACGAAGACGGTTTCCGCGACAAAGAAGTACGGTCCAGGACTCTGGCGCACCGCTGCCATCCAGTCCGCATCGAGAACCGACGCGGCCAGGGTCGTGCGCCGCTCACTGTCCGTGAAGAATCGCCGCCGCAGCTCAATCACATCCGGAAGATCCAGGTCGAACCAGTGAAGACGGCCGTTGTCGAGCCGCTCGAAGCGGGTGTTGAGCCCGCAGCCGATTTCGACGACGGTCGCTTCCGGATGGCTGCGGAGAAACGCTTTCACCCACTCATCGAACATGGCGGTTCGCATCGTACAGGCCATGACGCGCACCCTTTGGTTGAACCTTTCGAAATCCCAATCGATGGATTCCACCATTTCGACGGCCCTGGGATCTTTCAGGATGGGGCGCTTTCTACGGCTCTCGACGGCGCGGGCGAAAAGCGGAACCAGCAGGGTCTCCGGCACCGCCCCGAGATGGATGGGCTGCCTCAAGGGCGTTTCCATATGATTCCATGGATCTTACCACGGGCCGCCGCTATCCGGGGCCGGATATCGGAAAGGTTGAAAGGACTGTGCGCCATGCGGCATTCTGTCAGCGTGAAGACCCTCGTGTGCCTCCCAATCCTTTTCGCGTCGCTCGCCCTGGCCGACGACGCAACCGACCGGGCAGCCATTGACCGTGTCATCGCCGGACTAAACGAACAACCGCGCCCCGCCGCGCTGTTTACCGGGGATTCGGATGCGCGGGCGGAGCTTGACCGGCTGCCGGCCGTCGCGCCGCTGGAGTTCCGATTGCGCCCGCCAGCCGCCGATCCGGCGGTCCTGCCCGGAACCAGTTCCCCCACCGTGACGATTTCCCACGAGCCTTGGGGCGAAGCGGCGATCGATTTCCCCGGCCGGACGCTGGCCGCGGAACTGACGAACCCCCGGATTTCGAGCGGCACCATCCGATGGATTACGCCCGAGGTGGCGCTGGCCGATGGGAGCTGGACATATAGAGACAAAGGCGGCGCGACGCAGACCATACCGCTTCTATTCGTGGTGAAGAAAGAGGGCGGGAATTGGAAGATCGCGGGGCTGCGGACGCTGGCGCCGCGGTGAGTGCAGTCGTTTGCGAGCCCTGCCGCTCAAAGCCCCTCGTTGGGCACGTGCATTTTCACCCCAGAGGTCGAAAGCACAAGGACGACGAGGAATCCCAGTACCAGGCCCCCAACCACCCCGAGTACCACGGCCGCCATGAGCAGCCGGACAATCTTCGGCAAGTTGACAGCTGCCGGGTAGCAGTCCCCCCGCCACATCGCTACGAAGGCTGCTACGGTCACCAACACGACTGACACGCCCATGATTGCGTAGGGGTCCATGCGTGGCAGAGTATCACAATGATCCGGCACGCCGGGGCGCCACGGCCGCGCACCTACAGCGATTGCTTAAAGGTTTCCCAAAGTTGTTTGATTACCACGTCAGCATCGTTCGCAGAACCGTATGCACTGTGAGCTACCGAACGCAAGATATCCCACCGCTTTGGATAACCGTTTGACCCCGTCGCGCCACGGTATGCCTCAGCTTCTTTGGCCTTTTGCCGTTCTTGAGGCGTCATCTTCAGTTTTTCGAAGGACGCTTTAATCTTGAACTCACTATCAAAGCGGCTTTCTAAATCACGCTTTAATCGAAACTCAATCCTCTCACAAAACGCTTCATAGATGGCTTCCAATGTTTCCGAGGTGGCTCCCTTTACCTTTTTGGCGAGACCATCTCTTAGCTTTTCTTCAGATGTAGTGCAGTCAGGTGTGAAACCAAATAGGCCCATGCGTGCGCCATTTTAAGCTATGGCGCTCTCAAATGGAATGGGGGTGTGCGACGTCCAGTGCCGGCCAATCGAGAGAACCCGAGCGATGGGGGGATACGCCCGCGCACGCGCCGCCCTCCTCGCGGGATAATGGTCCTGCATGCGCCGGCTGCTCCTGCTCTCCTTCGTCCCCTGGCTCCTGAGCGCGGATTCGTGGGTAAGGTATACCTCCGGTCCGTTCGAGGTCCTCACCGACGCCAGTCCGCGCGCGGCGCGCGAGAAACTGGTGGAGTTCGAGGAGTTCCGCCACGCGCTTGGCAAGGTCCTCGGCATTGACGATTTGCAGATGCCGCTGGCGGTGCGCATCCTCGTCTTCAAGAGCTCCAAGGGGTGGACGTCGCCCGCTCCCATCACCGAGGGGCGCGATCGCTACAGTATCGTCCTCGAAGAGAAGACCGCCATCTCGCCCGAGATCTACGGCGAGTTGACGCGGCTGTTTCTGCGTGCCAACACGTCGCAGATGCCGCCCGCGTTCGAGCATGGCCTGGAGGAGTTCTTCTCCACCTTCGCGGTGAAGGGCATCCACATCACGGTGGGCACGCCGCCGCTATCGCCCGATCTGGATTGGGCGCGCGTGCATCTGCTGGTGGTCGATCCCGAATACTACGGCCGCATCCGCATCCTTCTCTATAATCTGCGGCAGGGCGTCGATGACGACCCCGCCTATCGCAATGCCTTCGGCAAGACGCCGGCGCAGGTGGAGGAGGCCGCACGGCAGCACTTTCTGGATCACGACGTGCGCACCGCCTCCATCGACAGCCGGCCGCTGTCGGAAAAAGATTTTCCCGACCGCCAGGTTTCGAGCGCCGACGTACGCCTGGCGCGCGCCGACCTGCTGGCGGGCGAGGCGTCCGCCGCCGATTACGAGAGCCTGCTGCAGGACCACGCCAAGATCCCCGAGGCCGAAGAGGGGCTCGGACTGCTGGCGCTGCGGGCGGGCCAAACCGGCGATGCCCGCCGCCATTTCCGCGCCGCACTCGACGCCGGCACCACCAGCGCGCGCTGTTACATCGAGTACGCCAGGCTGGAGCCCGATGACGGCAAGGCCTTCGAAGCCTTGCGCAAAGCCGCGGGACTGAATCCCAAACTCGACGAGCCACTCGCCCTGATGGCCGCGCGCGACACCGATCCGCAACTGCGCCTGGTCCACTGGAGGGACGCGGCGGCGCGCAACCCGCGCAATCCCGCTTACTGGGAGGCGCTGGCGGAATGCTACATCGCCGGGCACCAGTACACGGAAGCCGCCAAGGCCTGGCGCGAAGCCGAGCAGGCGGCCACCGATCCGGCCGCGCGCCAGCGCATGCACCAGGCGCGCCTGAGCGTGGAATCCCAGCGCGCCGATTACGAGGAGGCCGAGAAGAAGCGCCAGGCCGGGGAGGATGCGCGCGAGATGGCGCGCTTGAAGGGCCAGGCCATGGACGAAGTCCACAAACTGGAGAGCCAGTACGGCAACGGCGCCGCAAAACCGGGCGAGAAGCCGGTCCCGTGGTGGGACGGCCCGAATCCCTCCGGCAAGGTGGCCGGCGTTTTGAAGCAGGTGGACTGCCTCGGCAAACAGGCGCGCCTGCTGATCGAGGGCGACGACCGCAAATCCGTCCGCCTGCTGGTGGCCAGCCCCAAGGTGGCGGTCATGGGCGAGGGCGAGCACTCCTTCGGCTGCGGCACGCAGAAGCCGCGGCGCGTGGTGGTCGAGTACTTCCCCAAGGCCGATCCCAAGACGGCAACCGCCGGCGAAGTGGCCACCATCGAGTTCCAGTGATCCGGGCGCCCGCCGCACTTCCCGCCGCCCGCGCCGGCCCGCGCCTGCGCTGGGTGGCGATGGCGGTGTTCGTGCTCTCCACCGCCATCAACTATCTGGACCGCCAGACGCTCGCCACCCTGGCGCCGGTGGTGCGCGCCGAGTTCCACTTGTCGCATGCCGGGTATGGCTGGATACTGGGAGCGTTTTCGATCGCCTACGCCGCCAGCGCGCCGTTCGCCGGAATGTTCATCGACCGCGCGGGATTGAACCGCGCCATCGGTATGGCGGTGGGGCTGTGGTCGTGCGCCGGCATCGCCACGGGCTTCACGCACGGACTCGGAGGGCTGGTGGCGTGCCGCGCGGTGCTGGGAGCGGCGGAGGCCGGGGGCATTCCGGCGGCGGGCAAAGCCATCGCCACGCTGCTGGCGCCGGCTGAGCGAGCCCTGGGCAACGCCCTGAACCAGGCGGGCGTGAGCCTGGGGGCGATGGCCGCGCTGCCGCTGGCGGTGTGGCTGGCAGGCGCGGCCGGGTGGCGCTCGGCGTTCCTGGTGACGGGCGCGCTGGGCCTGCTGTGGATTCCCCTGTGGCTCCTGACCGCGCGCCGCGTGGGGGTGGCGCCGGAGGAGGCGCTCGCGCCGCCCGCTGGCGCCGCAACAGAAGTGTTGCGCGACCGCCGGCTGTGGGCCTTCGTCGCCGCCAATGGACTGGCCATGGTGGGCTACTCGCTGTGGACCAACTGGACCACCCAGTATCTGGTCGATGTGCAGGGGATCCCGCTGCGGGCCGCCGCGCGTTACGCTCTGATACCGGCCGGGGCCGCCCTCGTGGGCGGTCTGGCCGGCGGATGGGCCTCGCTACGCCTGGTGAAAGGCGGCTTGCCCGCCATCGCGGCGCGCTTCCGCGTGTGCCTCGCGGCGGCGGTGCTGTCGCTGGTCAACGCCGCTGTGCCCGCGGCGGGCTCGCCTGCCTGGTCGGCGGCGGCCATAGCTATCGCCACCTTTGCGGTCGCGGCCATGAGCGTCAACCTGTATACCCTGCCGCTGGACGCCTTCGGCCACGCCCGCGCGGCCTTTGCGGTGTCCATCCTGGTGGCGTCCTACGGCGCGCTGCAATTCGTAATCTCGCCGCTGTTCGGCGCCATCGTCGATCGCCACGGTTATGCGCCCGTCGCCATGCTGGCCGCGGTCACGCCGCTGGCCGCATGCGCGGTATTGTGGATGGCGAGGGCCACGCGGTGAAGCAGCGCATCAAACAATGGATCTTCCGGCTGCTGGGCAAGGACCCCGAGGCCGTGGTGGTCACCTTTCACACCGGCGATCGCGAACTCTGCCGGCGCATGGAGGAGGAAGTGCGGCGCCTGGTCCCCGGCCGGCGGCACTTCGCCGCCACCGAGGAGAACTGGCCCGAGTTGCGCCGCCAGTTGCGCGGCTACCGCATCGGCCTGGCGCCGGTGTTGCTCACGCCCGGGCCGAACGCGCTGCGGCGGGCGGCGTGCCGCCTGGCGCCGCACAGGATCCTGGCCTACAATTCGCGGCTGGAGCGGATGCACCTGGGGCTCAATCTGGCGTCGTTGCTGTTCTGGCGCGGCGTGCCGCTGGACCGCGTGCACCTGCGTCCGTGGTGGTGGCCCTGGCCGAAGCGCGAGCGGACGGTGACGCCCGAAGGCTGGCGCACGCTGGAGGGCCGCCCCTGCTCGCCCGAGCGCCGGCGCGTGGCCGTGCTCTCGCCCTATTTTCCGTTCCCGCTTTCGCACGGAGGGGCGGTCCGCATCTTCAACCTGCTGCGCGAAATGGCGCGCGAGTTCGACGTGGAACTGTTCGCCTTCACCGATGGCGGCGCGCCCCCCGAAACCGCGCCGGTGCTGGAGTGCTGCGCGCGCGTGGTGCTGGTGGAGAAGCCGCGCTACCGCGAGCCGCGCTGGAGCACGCCGCTGCCGCCGGAGGTCTACGAGTTCCGCTCGCCCGCCATGCGCCAGGCCATCGAGGCGGAGCGGCGCGCCTTCGCCTTCGAGCGCCTGCAGGTGGAGTACACCCAGCTTGCCGGGTATCCCGGCGACGTGCTGGTGGAGCACGATGTTACCTTCGACCTCTTCGGCCAGATCGCGCGCCGCCAGCGCACCCTGGCCGCACGCTGGGATTTCTTCCGCTGGCGCCGCTTCGAGCGCCGCGCCATCCGCCGCTTCCCGCGCGTGGTGGCGATGTCGGAAAAGGACGCCGGGCTGCTGGGACAAGCGGCCCGCACCGTGGTGATCGAGAACGGCGTCGACCTGGAGCGGTTCCACCCCGAGCCCGAATCGACCGGCGAGCGGCTGCTGTTCATCGGCTCCTTCCGCCATTTCCCGAACATCGCGGCGTACCGTTTCTTCACCGAACAGGTGTGGCCGCTGCTGCGCGAGAAATTCCCGCGGATGACGCTGACGGTGGTGTGCGGGGCGGATCACCTCACCTACTGGCGCGCCTTCGCGGATTCGCCCGAGCCGCGGCCCGAGGAGCGCATCCGCATGCTCGGGTTCGTCTCCGACGTGCGGCCGCTTTACGTGGAGACCAATCTGGCGATCGTGCCCACCACGGTCTCCGCGGGCACCAACGTGAAAGTGCTGGAGGCCATGGCGATGCGACGCGCCGTGGTTTCGACTACCTCGGGATGCGCCGGCCTGGGGATGCTGCACGGCCACAGCGTCTGGGTGGCCGACACGCCGGAGGCCTTCGCCGCGGGCATCGCCACGCTGATGGGCGACCCCGAGCGCCGCGAGCAAATCGCCCGTGCCGCCGAAGCCCACGCCGCCCACCATTTCGACTGGCGGGCCATCGGCGAGCGGCAGCGGGAACTGCTGCGGTAGCAGGCGCAATCCCAGCCTGGCGGGCCACCGGCCGCCCAGGCGGACCCGCAAAAAAGTGCATCCGAATGCAGCCTTCGCGCGTAATAGTCCAGGAGGGCCAGTCTGAAATGAATCGTGTCTGGTGGTGGGGTGGCCAGGTGGCCGGAGTGTGGATGGCGTTGATTCTGTTGCCGGTGCTGTCCGCGGCGATCGCGGCGCAGACCCAGATCCAAGTGGACGTCCGCCTGGTGAACGTCGAGTTCTCGGTGCGCGATGCGCATGGAGCCCTGGCGGCCAACCTCGAACGGGGCGATTTCGAGGTCAGCGAAGATGGCGTTCCGCAGGAGATCTCGTTCTTCGCGCATTCGACCGGCCTCCCGCTGAACCTCGGGCTCATCGTGGACTTCAGCTCCAGCCAGGGCAGCTTCGTCAAGGCCCACCACGATGACCTGGAGGCGTTTCTGAAGACGGTGCTCACGCCGCGGGACCGCACTTTCCTGGTGGCATTCGCGCGCGACCCCCACCTGCTCACCGAACTCTCCGCGTCGCACAAGGAAATCGCGTCCGCCCTGAAGCGCTATGAGAACCTCAAGGACCGGCAGCAGTTTCCCATTCTCGGCCCGCGCGAGATCCGCGACAACTGCTGCAATACCGCGTTCTATGACGCCATCTACCAGCCCATCGTGGAACTGCTGGCGCCAGCGGAAACGGGCCGGCGCGCGGCGGTGATCTTCAGCGACGGGGAGGACAATCTGAGCGCCAGAACCGAGTTCGACGTGATCGAGGCCGCCCAAAACACCAACACCGTGCTCTACTGCCTCCGCTACACGGAGACCCGGAATGGCCGCATCACGGCCCGCAACAAGTACGGCACGAGCGTCATGCACCGGATCGCGCAGGACACCGGCGGCGAGGACTTCGACACCAGAGCACTCGGCATGGCGGAGGATTTCCGGCGCATCGCGGAGCAGTTGCATTCATCCTACGAACTGGCCTACCACGGCACAAATCCGGCGGCTGATGGGACGTTTCGCAAGATCGTCATCCGGGTGAAGCAGCCGGACATGCAGGTGCGGGCGAAGGCGGGCTACTACGCGCGCTAGGCGCGGCGGCGCCCTCAATCGTAGGCGTCGAGTTTCTCGCCGATGCGCGCCTTCATCAGGTCCGGATCGGGGTCGAAGCGGTACTGCGCCACGTGCGGCAGCAGTGCCCGGATGCGCTGCATGCTGAGTGGCGGGCGTGCCGCCGTCACGTCGAATCCCAGGGTGTTCGTCAGCAGCACGGCTACCCGCACCATATCCTGCAGGTCGAACTCGCCCGTCCCCGGCGGATAGTGGTGCTCGGCGGCGGCCACCCGGACTTCTTCCGGCAACCCCCAGCGCTCCGCCAGCCAGCGGCCGGCTTCGCAGTGGTTCACGCCGAATGCCTCCTGTTCCATGGCGAGCAGGTCGGAGCCCGGCTCGGCGCCCGTCAGCATGTCGGCATATTCCTGCGGATGCACCACGAACAATCCCAGGCGGCCGATATTGTGCAGCAGGCCGGCGGTATAGGCCTGATCGCCGCGGCTTTGCGACGGCGAGCACGCCACCGACAACTCCTCGCAAACCAGCGCGCAACCCAGGCTGTGGCGCCAGATGGCACGCAGCAGGTCCATGCGCAGGGCCGTCTGAAAACACGACTTGGCGGAGAACGTCAGGATGAACCGCCGCAGTCCGTCGAGCCCCACCATGGTCAGCGCCTGCTGCAGGCCGCTGATGCGCGAGCGCGCGCTGTACAGGGAGGAGTTGGCCAGGGAGAGCAGTCCGGAGGCCAGCGCCGCATCCGCGCGGATGAAATCGGCGATCTCCTTAGCGGTGATATCGTCGTGAGACAGAACCCGGAGAACCTTCGTGGCAATCGCCGGGAACTGGGGAAGTTGCTGTAGCTCCTGGTACTTCTGGTTCGATGCGCTCATCTGTCTGGCACCAGCATAACTCTCCGCGCGGCCGGAAGATAGGCGGTACGCCGGGGCTGTGGAAATGGGGGTATTCCCCTGAGCCCGCGGGCCAACCGCGGCCGGCGAATGGGACTTCCAGTACCAGCAAACGGGGGGCAGTACCACCGAGCTCAAATTCCTGCCAAAACCCTTGCGGCAGGGGTGAAACCAGTATTAGACTAAGATCTTTAGCGGTCAAAGCTACGACAACCGACGATACCACTGGAGGATCGACAAAGATGTCTCGCACTACACTACGGAGTTTTTTGTTCGCCGCCATCGCAGCCGCGATGATTTTAGCGGCGCCGGCCAGCGCCGATACGATCACGTACACGGCGACGCCAATCGGATATACGTTGACGGACTGGGAGTTGCCCAGCTCTGTCCAGACTATATCTTTCCAGCAGTTCAATTCCTCGCTCGGAACGCTTCAAAGCGTCCAGCTGCAGTTCTCCGGCGACATCGAGACTACTCTAACCGTTACCAACAACGGCATCTCTTCTTCCAGCGGCAACGTCAAGACTGAGTCGGTCCTCACTGTTCAAGATGTTGGCCTCAACCTGAACGCCCCCGAACTCGACATGGTCTCACCGCCCTTCAGCTACACCCTGGCTATAGGAGATTCCCTGACTTCCCTCCTGTTGACGAGCAAGACGTACAAGAGTGACGATACTTACACATCGTCCGGCGTTCTCACCGAGTTCACGGGCGTTGGAACCTTCGGCCTGCCCGCGACCACTTTCACACAAACGCTGCTCGCAAACAACGGCGGCAATACGTTCTCCAGCCAAGTCACAGATGCTGAGCTCAGCGGCAAAGTGACCTACACCTACACGCCGGGGGAATCCACACCCGAACCGGCTTCCATGGGTCTGATCGGTCTGGGCCTCGCCGGACTGGCGTTCTGGCAACGCCGCCGCACTCGCGCCAACTAATTGGCCAAACGGTTTTGCAGTTTTCCGGCCTCGTGGCTGCGCCTGATCGGGCGGCTCCGGGGCCGGACGTGTTTTTGGAGTTCAGTTCCATCCAGCCAGCGCGCGCATATCATATAATGTGTTGCACGGCCCTGCTTTGCGCGGTTTGACAGCCGTCAACGGCCAGTGATAAGTGTAAGGGTCTTCGTCCTGGAGGAGAATGCATGGCTGACGAGCAAAAGCCCGGGGGCTCGGATTCGCCTCTGCCCGGCGGCGGTGGGGCCATCCCCAAACCGGCCCCTCCGAAACCAGCCGCCCCAGCGCCACCGAAGCCGCCCGCAGTCATGTCGGCCACCGAGTGGACTGGCGACCTGGCGCGCGAGATGAAAGACCGCTTCTCGGCCGATATCGTCGCGACTTCCACCTACCTCGGGCAGAATTTCGCCGTCGTGACCCCCGGCGCAGTCGTCCCGGTGCTCGAGTTCCTCAAGCTGGAAGCAGACTTCGACTACCTGGTGGACATCACCGCCGTCGACTGGCCCAAGCGCGCGGAACGCTTCGACCTGGTCTACGTGGTCTACAGCTTCTTCCGCAACGAGCGCATGCGCCTCAAGACCCAGATCCCCGACGGATTCCAGCCGCGATCGGGCGTGGGCGTGCACCTCACGGCCAACTGGCTGGAACGCGAGATCTTCGACATGTTCGGAATCACCTTCGCCGGCCACCCCGACCTGCGGCGTATCCTGATGCCCGACGGCTGGCAGGGCTATCCCCTCCGCAAGGATTACGGAATCCTGCAGCAGGACGACCGCTGGGTGCGGGAAAACCTGGGAATCGAGAGCGGCCAGTAACGCCATGCCGGACAACACTTTCCTGGACTCCACCGAACTGGTTCTCAACATGGGGCCGCAGCACCCGTCCACGCATGGCGTGCTGCGCGTGGTCCTCAAGCTGGATGGCGAAAAGGTCCTGGGGACCGATTGCATCATCGGCTACCTGCACCGCGGCGTCGAAAAGATCGCCGAGAATCGCACCTGGGCGCAGTTCAACCCCTACGTGGACCGCATGGACTACGTCGCCTCGGTCTCCAACGGCCTGGGTTACTGCCTGGCGGTCGAAAAGCTGCTCAACGTCGAGGCTCCGCCGCGCGCGCAGGCGGTGCGCGTGGTCCTCACCGAACTGAACCGCATCGCCAGCCACCTGCTGTGGCTGGGCACCCACGCCCTCGACATCGGCGCCATCACGCCGGTGTTCTACTGCCTTCGCGAACGCGAGGAAGTGCTGAAGATTCTGGAGAACTACTGCGGCGCGCGCCTCACCACCCACGCCTTCCGCATCGGCGGGCTGCAGTACGAAACCTACGACGGCTTCGAGAAGGAGTGCGCGGCTTTCTGCGACTGGTTCGCGCCCAAGGTGGACGAGTACGAGGAGTTGCTCACGAGCAACCGCATCTGGATGGGCCGGCTCGGGAAGGTGGGCGTGCTGAGCGCCTCCGAGTGCAAGGAATACGGCGTGACCGGACCGGTGCTGCGGGCCGCCGGGGTGAAGTGGGACCTGCGCAAGGCGCAGCCCTACTCGGGCTACGAGAAGTACGACTTCGACATCCCCACCCGCGAGGGCGGCGACACCTACGACCGGTACGTCGTGCGCATGCAGGAGATGCGGCAATCCGCGCGCATTATCCGCCAGGCGGCGGCCTCCATTCCCGAGGGCCCCGTGATGGCCAAGGTTCCGAAAGTGATCAAACCGCCGGTGGGCGAGGCCTACGTGTCCATCGAGGCCCCCAAGGGCGAGCTCGGCTATTACGTGGTGAGCGACGGCTCGACGCAGCCCTACCGGGTGCGCGTGCGGCCGCCTTCGTATGTGAATCTTCAGGCGTTGGACCGGATGGTGCGCGGCGGCCTGATCGCCGATGTGGTGGCGATCATCGGCACGCTGGATATCGTCCTGGGCGAGGTTGACCGGTAAAGAATGCGGCTCAAGAGTTTGTCTTATGCTTAAGTTTCTCAAGACGATCTTTTTGGTGGACCTGTTTCAGGGGCTGTGGGTCACGTTCCGGAATCAGCGGCCCAAGTACATCTACACCGAACAGTATCCGGCCGAGCGGCCCAAGGTCGCCGAGCGGTACCGCGGCGCGCCGCGGCTCAACATCAACCCCGAAAACGGGGAGACGCTGTGCATCTCCTGCAACCTGTGCGCCCTGGCCTGCCCGGAGACGCTCATCGTGGTGGGCTGGGAGCGCAACGAACAAACCAAGCGCAAGGATCTCACCACCTTTACTTATGACACCTCGCGCTGCATGTTCTGCGGGTTGTGCGAAGACGCCTGCCCGGTGGACGCGCTGGAACTGACGCAGGATTTCGAGCTGGCCTCCTACAACCGCGATGGCCAGATCTGGGACCGGCAGATGCTCGAAGATGGGCCGAAGCCGACTCAATACAAATGCTGATCGACACCGTGTTCTTCTACTTTTTCGCCCTCATGACGCTTGCCGGCGGCGTCCTGACCATCACGCGCCGCAGCGCGGTGCACAGCGCGATTTCGCTGGTCGTATCGCTGCTCGGGGTGGCGGGGCTGTACCTGATGCAGAAAGCCGAATTTCTGTTCGCGGTGCAGATCATCCTCTACGTCGGCGGCATCATGGTCCTGTTCCTGTTCGTGATCATGCTGGTGAATCTCGACGAGGCCGCCAAGGCGAGGCAGTTCAACGGCCAGTGGCTGATTGCGCTGGCGGCCGTGGCGGCGGTGGGCGCCGTGGGCGGCTGGTTCCTGTACCATGGCCGCGGCGCGTTTCGCATCGCCGAGCCGGCCTATCGCGCCATCGCGCCGGGTACGGCCGGGAACACCGAGCGGGTGGCCGACTCGCTCTTCCAGGATTACCTGTTGCCATTCGAGATCGTTTCCGTCCTGCTGCTGGTGGCCGTGGTCGGCTCCGTGATCATGGCGAAAAAGAGGATCTGACGATGCATCCCATAACCACCGTTCACTACATGGCCCTGAGCGCCGCCCTCCTGCTGATCGGCACCGTGGGCGTGCTGACGCGCCGCAACATCGTCGTCGTTCTGATGTCCATCGAGCTGATTCTCAATGCCGTGAACATCAACCTGGTGGCCTTTTCGCACGCTTTCGGGGCGGACCACGTGCACGGACAGGTCTTCGCCATTTTCGTGATCGCCGACGCGGTGGCCGAAACCGCCGTCGCCCTCGGCATCCTGATCGCCCTGTTCCGCAACAAGGAAACCGTGCTGGCGGATGAAATCGACTTGCTGAAGTGGTAGGAGAGCCGTGAACTTTCTAAACCTGATCTGGCTGATTCCGCTATTCCCCCTGTGTGGGGCGGCCCTCATGCTGCTGCTGGGCAGGAAGCTCGATCCGCAGCCCGCCTCGGATGTGGCCGTGGCACCCGGTGTCGAACCCGCCGGCGCCCACGCGGACGGGCACGATCACGCCCACGCGCACTCGCCGCTCAAGTTCCTGGTCAGCCTGATCTGCCCGGGCTCCATCCTGCTCTCCTTCCTGCTCTCGGTGGGCGCGGTCTGGCAGCTCTCCAGCGCGCCTGGCAAGGTGCAGCAGGTGATCCAGTTCTCCTGGGTCGCCGGCCTGCCGTTCCACATGGCCAGCGGCCACATGGCCACGTTTCAGGCGGATTGGGGCTTCCTGCTCGACCCGCTCAGCGCGGTCATGATTCTGGTGGTCACCGGCGTCGGTTTCCTGATCCACGTATACTCCACCGGCTACATGGCGCACGATGGCGGCTACTACCGCTTCTTCGGCTACCTGAACCTGTTCGTCTTCTTCATGCTGATGCTGGTGCTGGCCAACAACTACCTGCTGCTGTTCGTCGGCTGGGAAGGCGTGGGGTTGTGCAGCTACCTGCTGATCGGTTTCTACTATCACAAGAAGTCGGCGGGGGATGCCGGGAAGAAAGCGTTCATCGTGAACCGCATCGGCGATTCGGGCTTCATCCTGGGCATGCTGCTGATGCTCTCGGTGCTGGGCACGCTGCGCTTCACAGACGTGGCCACCATACTGCATAGCGGACAGTTCTCCGCCGAGACCGCCGGCTTCGGCGTGTTGAGCGCCATGGCCCTGCTGCTGTTCATCGGCGCCACCGGAAAATCGGCGCAGATCCCGCTGTACGTCTGGCTGCCCGACGCCATGGAAGGCCCCACGCCGGTCTCCGCGCTGATCCACGCCGCCACCATGGTGACGGCCGGCGTGTACATGGTGGCGCGCTCGGCGCCGCTGTTCCAGTTGACGCCGCGGACTTCCACCATCGTGGCCATCGTGGGCGCGGGCACCGCCATTTTCGCGGCTTCCATCGCCCTGGTGCAGAACGATATCAAGCGCGTGCTGGCCTACTCCACGGTTTCGCAGCTCGGCTACATGTTCCTGGCGCTGGGCGTGGGCGCCTACTGGGTGGCCGTCTTCCACCTCTTCACCCACGCCTTCTTCAAGGCCCTGCTGTTCCTCGGTTCCGGTTCGGTGATTCACTCCCTGGGCGGGGAGCAGGACATGCGCAACATGGGCGGACTCAGGAAGAAGATCCCGGTGACGCACTGGACCATGTGGGTGGGCTCGGTGGCCATCGCCGGGATTCCGGGGCTGGCCGGTTTCTTTTCGAAGGACGAGATTCTGTGGCAGGCCTTCAGCTCTCCGCTGGGATCGAAGGCGCTGTGGGCCGTGGGCCTCACCACCGCGGCCATGACGGCGTTCTACATGTGGCGGCTCATGAACATGACGTTCTACGGCCCCTCGCGCGTGAAGCCGGAAGTGGAGGCGCACATTCACGAATCGCCGCGCTCCATGACCGTGCCGCTCACCCTGCTGGCCGCCGGCAGCGTGCTGGCCGGTTGGCTGGGCACGCCCAGGCTGTGGCACCTGTGGGAGTTTTTCCGGGGATTCGAAGGCTGGCTGGCGCCCATGTTCGGTGCGGGCGAGGCCGCCGGGGAGTCCGCGAACTCGACCGGCGTCGAAGCCGGCCTGATGGCGCTCTCAGTGCTGATCGCCATCGGCGGCATCGCCCTGGCGCGCTACCTCTATCACACCAGGCCCGGGATTCCGGACCGCATCCAGGCCTCCGTACAGCCGCTCTACAAAGTGCTTTACCATAAGTGGTACATCGACGAGCTGTACGATTTCCTCTTCGTCAACGGCCTGGGCAAGGGCGGCGCGCGCGTCTGCGGCGCCTTCGACAGCGCGGTGGTGGATGGCGGCGTGAACGGCGCGGGCTGGCTGACGCGCTTCTGCGGCAGCTTTTCCATGTGGTGGGACACCTGGGTCATCGATGGCGCCGTGCGCCTCGGCTCATTTTCAGTGAAGATGCTTTCCTATCCCGTCTGCATTCTGCAAACCGGCCGCGTGCAAGCCTACGCGCTGTTTGTGGTCCTGGGCGTGCTGGCATTCTTCGGATATTTCGTGACGCGGTAAGCATATGGACCAGCATCTACTGAGCATCGTTCTGTTCACGCCCCTGGCCGGGTTGGCCGTGCTGCTGTTCCTGCCGGCGAAAAGCAAAAACCTGATCCGCATCTGGGCCAACCTGGTGAGCCTGGCCGGGTTCCTGGTGTCGCTGCCGCTCGTCACGCGCTTCCAGGCCGGCGGCGCGGGCTTCCAGTTCGCCGAGCGCGCCAATTGGATTGCGGCCCTCGGCGCCCACTACGCCATCGGCATCGACGGCATCAGCCTGCTGCTCGTCATGCTCACCACGCTGATGGGCTTCATCGCCACGCTGTGCTCCTGGCGCGCCGCCGACGACCGCGTCAAGGCCTACTACGCCATGTTCATGCTGCTGCAAACCGGCATGATCGGCGTCTTCGTCTCGCTGGATTTCTTCCTCTTCTACATCTTCTGGGAGCTGGTGCTGATCCCGATGTACTTCATCATCGGCATCTGGGGCGGCCCGCGCAAACTCTACGCCGCCATTAAGTTTTTCCTCTACACCCTGGCCGGTTCGGCGCTCATGCTGCTGGGCATCCTGACGCTCTACTTCACGCACTTCGCGCAGTTCCACTTCTACAGCTTCGAGATTTCCGAATTGCTGAAAGTCCAACTGCCGCAGGGCTGGGGCTTCGGCAGCGAACAATGGGTATTCTGGCTGTTCTTCGTGGGCTTTGCCATCAAGGTGCCCATGTTCCCGTTCCATACCTGGCTGCCCGACGCGCACGTGGAGGCTCCCACGGCCGGCTCCGTGATTCTGGCCGCGGTGCTGCTCAAAATGGGAACCTACGGTTTCCTGCGCTTCTCCCTGCCGCTGCTGCCGCGCGCCTCGGCGGACCAGACCGTCGTGCAGATCCTGGCCGTGCTCTCGATTATCGGCATCATCTACGGCGCGCTGGTGAGCCTGAACCAGAAGGACTGGAAGAAGCTGATCGCCTACTCTTCGGTGAGCCACCTGGGCTTCTGCACGCTGGGCATTTTCTCGCTCAACCCCAACGGCATCGCCGGCAGCGTGCTGCAGCAGATCAACCACGGCATCTCCACCGGGATGCTCTTCATGATCGTCGGCGTCGTTTACGAGCGCCGCCACACGCGCGAAATCAGCGAATACGGCGGACTGGCGCACGTCATGCCGCGCTTCGCCGTGATCTTCGCCATCGCCATGCTGAGCTCGGCCGGCCTGCCGCTGCTGAACGGCTTCGTGGGCGAGTTCACCATTCTGCAAGGCGCCTTCGAGGCCAACCGCGCCTGGGCCGCCTTCGCCGTGAGCGGCGTGATTCTGGGCGCGGCCTACCTGCTGTGGCTCTACCAGCGCACCATGCTGGGCCAGGTGACCAACGGCAAGAATCTGGGTCTGCGCGATATGTCGTTCCGCGAGGTGGCCATGTTCGTGCCTCTGATCGCCTGGGCCGTCTGGATCGGCGTGTATAGCAAGCCGTATTTCGAAATCCTGCAGCAGCCCGTCCAGCAGATCGTCGAGCGCGTCCATCCGGGCTACTATGCGGGGCTGCCGCCGGGCCTGACCATCGCCCGCAGGGCCTCGCTCGGAGGCGGCCAATGAGCCAGTTCTACACATCCACCGATCACTTCGCCATCGTCCCGGCGGTGATGCTGGCCCTGTTCGGCTGCGCCATCCTGCTCCTGCCGGTCTTCCAGTTCGTCTTCCCCAAGCCGCAGGAGAAGAAGTGGGCCCTGTTCTTCGTGGTGGCCGCCGAGGTGCTCACCGGCGCCGGCCTCTACCGCCAGTCCGCTTATCTGTCGGGCGGCGGCTATTCCGAACTCACCGCGTTCCATGGCTCGGTGACGGTGGACGCTACCTCCATCTTCTTCAATTGGATCTTCGTCATCGCCGCTCTCATCGTCGCCATGGTTTCCTACAAGTACCTGGAGATCTCCGAAGAGCACCACGGTGAATATTACAGCCTCATCCTGTTCGCGCAGTGCGGCATGTACTTCCTGGCTACCGGCAGCGACCTGATCACCCTGTTCATCGGCCTGGAACTCATGGCGCTGAGCTTCTACGTGATGGTGGGCTTCCTGCGATCCGACAAGCGCTCCAACGAGGCCGCCATCAAGTATCTGCTCCTGGGCGCCTTCTCCACCGGCTTTCTGATTTACGGCTTTTCGATTTTCTACGGCATTGCCGATTCCACCCGGCTGAGCGAAATCGCCGTCAGGATCGCCGAGCGCCCGGCCTGGGACCCGATGGTCCTGCTGGCGCTCGCCACCGTTTCCGTGGGCCTGCTCTTCAAGATCTCCGCCGTGCCGTTCCACATGTGGGCCCCCGACGCCTACGAAGGCGCGCCCACTCCCATCACCGCGTATCTCTCGGTGGCCTCCAAGGCCGCTTCCATCGCCTTTCTGCTGCGCATTTTCCTGGGACCGCTGGCCAGCGCCCGCGCCGTCTGGGAACCGCTGCTCACGGTGGTCGCCGTCGCCACGCTCACCATCGGTAACCTGGCCGCCATCAACCAGACCAACATCAAGCGCCTGCTGGCTTACAGCTCCATCTCGCACGCCGGCTACATGCTGCTGGGCCTGGTCGCCGGCAACGATACCGGCATCAACGGCATCCTGGTCTACGTGATGGTCTACACCTTCATGAACCTGGGCGCGTTCCTCACCGTCGTGGCCCTCCGCCGCCGGGGCATCATCGGCGAGGACCTGGAGGATATCTCGGGCCTCATGCACAAGAGCCCCGCCTGCGCCATCCTGATGCTGATCTTCCTGCTCTCCCTGGCGGGCATTCCGCCCACCGCCGGCTTCTGGGGCAAGTACTATATCTTCCTGGCGTTGATTCAGACGCGCCACTTCACGCTGGCGGCCATCGCGGTGCTCTACGTCGCCGTGGCGATTTATTACTACTTCAAAATCGTGCGCAGCATGTTTATCGGCGAGGAGTTGGAGAAGACCCCTCTGGCGGCCGGCCTCGGGCTGCGGCTGGCTCTCGGCGTGACCGGGTTTCTGACTCTGGCGATCGGCGTCTACCCCCAGCCGTTCCTGAATCTGGCTACCACGACGCTGGCGAGGTAAGGACCATATGGACAAGATCCTATCGAATCCCCTGTTCGTGCCCATCGTGCTGACGCTGGTGATCATCGGCGCCGTGCCGCTGATCGCCGGCTACCTCTCGCTGGTGGAGCGCAAGGTCCTGGCCGATTTCCAGGTCCGCCTGGGACCCATGCGCGTGGGGCCGCACGGCCTGCTCCAGCCCATCGCCGACGCCCTCAAGCTGCTCCTGAAGGAAGACATTATTCCAACCGGCAGCGACAAGGCCATCTTCTGGATGGCCCCCGTGGTTTCCACCGTCACCGGCCTGACGGCTTTCACCGTGCTGCCCTTCTCGGCGATACTCTACGTGGCCGACGTGAACGTGGGCCTGCTGGTGGTTTCCGCCATGTCCTCGGTGGGCATCCTGGGAATTATTCTGGGCGGGTGGGCCTCCAACAGCCACTATTCGCTGCTGGGCGGGCTGCGCAGCGCGGCGCAGTTGGTGAGCTACGAAGTGGCCCTGGGCTTCGCCCTGCTCTCCGGCGTCATGGCGGCCGGCACGCTGAGCATGCAGGGCATCGTGCGGTCGCAACTGGATCGCGGCGTGTGGGGCGTGTTTGACAACTACGGCTTCATGATCGTGCCGTTCGCCCTCTACTTCATCGCCGCCACCGCCGAAACCAACCGCGCGCCGTTCGACCTGCCGGAAGCCGAATCCGAGCTGGTGGCCGGCTTCCACACCGAGTACAGCGGATTCCGCTTCGCCCTCTACTTCCTGGCCGAATACGCCAACCTGATCGTGGTTTGCGCCGTGGCCGTGACGCTCTTCTGGGGCGGCTGGCTGCGGCCCTTCCCCAACGTCGAATGGCTGGAGACGCCGCTCGACGTGGCCTTCCCGGTGGTGCTGTTCGTGGGGGCGGCCCCGTTTCTGGTTCGCATGGCCAAGAAGCTCAAGGAACGCATTCAGCAGTTCGTCCTGGTGCTGGTGGCTCTCGGAATGGCGGCCATGGGCGGCCTGTTCATCGTCCCCGCCATCAACAACGGCGTGATCGGCCTCTTCTGGTTCACCCTGAAGGTGTCCGCGCTGGTCTACACGCTGATCTGGTTCCGCGGCACCTTCCCGCGCTTCCGCTACGATCAGCTCATGAACATCGGCTGGAAGATCGCCATCCCCATCGGCATGGCCGCGGTGCTCATCAACGCAGTGCTTGGAACGCTGCACCGCGCGTGACCATCCACCCTCACCTCACGCCCGCCTCGCTCGCGCCCAAACTGCGCCGCGTCTTCGATCTCTCGGCCCCCAAGATCCTCTCCATCCAGAAAACCTGGGAGCCCTCGCGGGGCTCACCGGTATGCACCGTGGGCGGCCGCTACTCCAGCCGCGGCTGGACCGAGTGGACGCAAGGCTTCCAGTTCGGCAGCGCCATCCTCCAGTTCGATGCCACCGGCGAGGCCGGGTTTCTGGAAATCGGACGCTCCGGCACCGCCGCCCAGATGGCGCCGCACCTCACCCACTCCGGCGTCCACGATCACGGCTTCAACAACCTCAGCACCTACGGCAGCCTGCTGCGCCTCATGAACGAGGGCCGCATCCCCGAGGCCCCCTGGGAACGGCGGTTCTACGAGCTGGCGCTTAAGTGCAGCGGCGCGGTGCAGGCCATGCGCTGGTCTCGCACTGCCGATGGCGGCGGCTACATTTATTCCTTCAACGGACCGCATTCGCTGTTCGTCGACACCATCCGCTCCGTGCGCGCGCTGGTGGTGGCGCACCAACTGGGCCACGTGCTGATGGGCGAGGGCGACCGCCCGATTTCGCTTCTGGACCGCGCGCTCCACCACCTCCGCACGACCGCCCACTACTCGGTGTACTACGGCGAAGGCCGCGACGCCTGGGACACGCGCGGCCGCGTGGCGCACGAGGGCATCTTCAACCCCAACGACGGCGCCTGGCGCTGCCCCAGCTCGCAGCAAGGCTACTCGCCCTTCACCACCTGGACGCGCGGCCTGGCCTGGGCGATGTGCGGTTTCGCCGAGGAGCTGGAATATTTCCGCGCATTCCCGGGCCCGGCCGACATTCTCGCCATGCTGGAAAACGCCGCGCGCGCCACCTGCGATTTCTACATCGAGACCACGCCCGCCGGCGGCATCCCCTATTGGGACACCGGCGCGCCCGGCGTGGCAGCCGGCACCGAGCCCGTGGACAGCTCCGCCGCCTCGATCGCCGCGCAGGGCCTGCTGCGCCTGGGCCGTTCCCTCGGCGATGCCCGCTACTGGCAGGCCGGCCTCTCGGTCTGCGATTCGCTCTTCGACGCGCCGTATCTCAGCCAGGACCCCGCGCACCAGGGCCTGATCCTGCACTCGGTCTACCACCGCCCGAACGGCTGGAACTGGGAACCCGGCGAATCCTCGATGTGGGGCGACTACCACGCCCGCGAGGTGGCGCTGTACCTGCTCCGCGTGGCGGAAGACAAACCGTATTTGAAGTTCTGGTTGTAGGGCGCGGCCGGCGTGATACTGCACCTGGGCACGATTCACGGCCGCAGCCCAGGCCAGAGCCGCCAATGACTTTCCCACGGGACTATCGGGGTGGCCCCCGCGGGCGGCCATACAGCCCTCCCCCAGAGCAACAGTTGTGTTGACAAAGCAACAGCTCTGTTGTATCGTCTCGATATGACGAGCGCCCAGTTCAAGCGCTGGCTCGAAGGACGGGGCTGCACGTTTGAACCCGGTAGGGGCGGCCATCTTACCGTCCGCCGCGGCGCCGCCATTACCTCTTTGCCCATGCACGGCGATGGCAAGGAGATCGGCAAAAGGCTGGAGCACCAGATCAAGAGGGTATTAGGCCTGAAGTAGGGCGAAGGGACCACCGGTCATGCTGCACTATAGCGTCAAGCTTTCAAACGATACCAATCAAACGATCCTGGCCGAAGTCCCGGACGTTCCCGGAGCCATCACGTTCGGCGAAGACCGGGCGGAAGCGCTGGCCCGCGCCGTGGATGCGATTGAGACCGTTCTCCTCGGCCATATGGCGGACCGCCGCGATATCCCCATGCCCCGTGCCGGCCGGAGAGGACCGTTCGTCACCCTGCCGGCATTGACCGAAGCCAAGCTCGCCCTCTATTCCGAGATGCGCGCCGCGAAAGTGGGCAAGGCCGAACTCGCCCGCCGGCTCAACTGGCACCTGCCGCAGGTGGACCGCCTCCTCGACCTGCGCCACGCTTCGCGGCTGGACCAGATCGAGGCGGCTTTCCGCGTCCTGGGCAAACAGATTTCCGTGCAGGTTTCCCCGGCGGCCTGAGCGCCCCGCCAGTTCAGAGCCGCCACGCGTGGCGGTTTTGAAAGATATAACTGCTTAAGTATCATTGGTTTGAATGGCCATTGGCCGCCACGCGCGTGGCGGTCTACGCAATGCCGCCGCGCAGGAACGATGCGGGCGTAGGCGGCGCGGCGGCTCGGGGCGTCCCCGGCCCGCCGCCGTTCTCCGGCTCGCTGTCGCACTCTCCGGGAGCCAGGAACAGGTTGGCGTCCAGGCCGTGCTGGCGCGTGTAGAGGTCGTAGTAGCGGCCCGCCAGGGCGTACAGCGAATCGTGCGTGCCGCGCTCCACGATGCGGCCTTCCTCCACTACCAGAATCTGGCTGGCGCGGCGAATGGTCGAAAGCCGGTGCGCGATCACGAACGTGGTGCGGCCCTGCATCAGGTATGCCAGACCCTCCTGAATGGCGGCTTCCGATTCCGAGTCCAGGCTGCTCGTCGCCTCGTCCAGAATCAGGATGCGCGGGTTGGCCAGGATGGCGCGCGCGATGGAAACGCGCTGCCGCTGTCCACCGGATAGTTTCACGCCCCTCTCGCCCACGATGGTGTCGTACTTCTTCTCGAAGCGCTCAGCGAACTCGTCCACCCTGGCGATGCGGCAGGCTTCCAGGATCTGCTCGCCGGTGGCCGCGGGGCGGGCGAATGCCACGTTCTCGCGAATCGTGCCGTCGAACAGAAACGTGTCCTGCAGCACCACGCCGAGTTGCGTGCGGTAGGTGTCCAGCCGCAGCGTGGAGAGATCCCGCCCGTCCACCCGCACCACGCCTTCGGTAGGCTCGTGGAAGGCCGCAACCAGGCTGATGATGGTCGATTTCCCCGAGCCCGACGGGCCCACCAGCGCCGTCACCGTGCCCGGCCGCGATTCGAAGCTGACGTCGTGCAGCACCGGCTTGCCGGGGTCGTAAGCGAAGGTGACGCCCTCGAATGCCACATCCCCGGTGAGCGTCCCGACGCCTTCGACGCGCTTGCCGTCCCGGTCCTCGGCCGGCTCGGCCAGGACTTCCTGGGTGCGGTCCAGGCCGGCCAGCGCTTCGGTAATCTGCGTGCCGATCTGCACCACCTGGAACATCGGCGCCACCAGGAATGCCAGGAACGCCGTGAAGCTCATCATGTCGCCCACCGTCATGCGCTGCGGCACCGAGAGAATCTCGCTCGCCCCCACGTACATCACCGTGGCGCCCACCACGCCCATCAGAAACGTGGCCGAAAGGGCCATCAGCGAAATCGCCGTCAGGCTGCGCAGCACGTTGTCCAGCAGCCGCTTCACCCCGGCTGAGAACACGCTGGCTTCCTGCGCTTCGGCGTGGTACCCCTTGACCACGCGGATCCCCGCCAGAGATTCCGTCAGCCGCCCCGTGACCTCCGCGGTGAGTACGGAGCGCTCGCGGAAGATGGGCCGGATCTTCTGGAACGCCGTGCGCAGCGTGAGGGAAAACAGCGCGATGAACAGCAGCGCCAGACCCGTGAGCAGCGGGCTGATGCGCATCAGGAAGAAGACCGACCCGACCGCCGTCAGTATCCCGCCGGTGAACTCCACCAGTCCCGTGCCGATCAGGTTGCGGATGCCTTCCACATCGCTCATGATGCGCGACACCAGCACGCCCGATTTGTTGGCGTCGTAATAGCGGATGGGCAGCCGGCCGACGTGCTCCTGCACCTTGCGCCGCAGCTCCGTAATCAGCCGCTGCGCTTCCTTGGAGAGCAACTGGGTGAGCGTGAAGCTGGTGATGCCCTGCACGATGGTGGCGCCCAGCACCGCCAAAACCAGGCGCAACAGCAGGTCCGCGCGGTGCTTGCCGATCACGCCGTCAATCAGGAACTTGGTGGACGCCGGCAGCACCAGCCCGCACAGCCGGTTGACGATCATCAGCACGAAGCCCAGCGCCAGCAGGCCGCGCCGCGGGCGGATGAGTTCCTTCAGCAGCGGCAGGACGCTGCGCAGATGGTCCGCCGGTTTCCCTTTCGGTTTCGAGGGATCGCCGCGGCCGACCCGCGCGCGGTCGCCGTGTGCATGAAATGAGGCCACTACGTACAGAGTACAACGCGCCGCAACAGCCGCGGGACCTCGGCCGGGCTCCGGACCTCCAGCACCTCGAAACCCGCGGCCCGCCCGGAGGCGATTCCCGCCTCGGAATCCTCCACCACCAGCGGCGCCACCGCGCCCAGGCGCGAGGCGGCCAGCAGGTACGGCTCCGGCGCGGGCTTCGGCTGGCGCACCTGATCGCCGCCCACCACGGTGTCGAAATGCTGGCGCAGCCCGCCGGCCTGGAGCACCAGTTCCACCTCCGGGCTGAAGGTGGAGCTCACCACCGCCAGTTTGTGGCGCGCGTGCAATTCGGCAAGCACCGGGCCGAGCTCCGGGTGGAACGCCGGCGCCGCCGCCATCCGCTCGCGAAACAACTGTCGCTTGGCTGGAAATTGCGCCCAAAGCTCCTGCCAGTCGCGCGGCGGCTCGCACCGGGCTGCCAGCGCGCGCAGCATCTCGGGCTGGATGACGCCGATGAAGCGCTGGCGATAATCCTCCCAGGTCAGGCGGATTCCCAGGGGATGCAGCACCTCGGCCCAACACTGGCAGTGCACCGGCTCGCTGTCCAGCAGGACACCGTCGAGATCGAACAGAATGGCATCGCAGGTTGGCATGACAGGCACTACCCGTGAAGCACCGTGCGCCGCAGCAATTCCGGCACCTCGGCCGGGTTGCGGATTTCCAGTACGTCGAAACCGGCGGCGCGCCCCGAGGCGATCCCCGCCTCGGAATCCTCCACCACCAGCGGCGCCACCGCGCCCAGACGCGAGGCGGCCAGCAGGTACGGCTCCGCCGCCGGCTTCTGCTCGCGCACGTCGCCGCCGCCTACCAGCGTGTCGAAATGACGGAGCAACCCGCCGGCCTCCAGCACCGGCGCAATCTCCAGTTTGTTGCTGGAGGTCACCACGGCCAGTTTGTGGCGCTCGTGCAGCGCGCCCAGCAAACCGTCGAGCTCGGGAAGGAACGCCGGATTCGCGGTCATTCGCCGTTGGAACAGATCCCTCTTGGCGGGATACAACGCCCGCAGTTCCATCCAGTCGCGCGGCGGATCGCACTCCCCCGCCACCACGCGCAACATCTCGCGGGCCACCAGGCCTACGAAGCGCTCGCGATAATCCTCCCAGGTCAGGCGGATCCCCAGCGGGCGCAGGACGGCGGCCCAGCACTCGCAGTGCACTGGCTCGCTGTCCAGGAGTACGCCGTCGAAATCGAACAGAATGGCATCGTAGGAAGGCATGCGGCGGGAAAGATTCAGCGTAGCATGCCGAGGTGTGGTATCACTGGAACTATCGATATGGCTGCCGAAGAAGATCTGCAAAAAGAACTGGAAAGACTGCGCGCCGAAAACGAGGCGCTGAAACGGCCCACGCGCGGGCAACTGTCGCTGAAGGTCAGCGAGAAGGGCGCGCTCTCGGTTTACGGTTTGGGGCGCTTCCCGGTCACGCTCTACCGCGAGCAGTGGGCCAAGCTGCTGTCGATGGCGGAGGATATCCGCAAGTTCATCGAGATCAACGACGCCTCGCTCAAGAAGAAGGAGTAGGCCGCAAAATCCTGGAACAAGCGTTTACCGGCGATGGCGTCCGCGGCGTGCTCCATATTCCCGGTCGCCCCACGGGCGGCGCCCTCGCGCTGACCCACGGCGCGGGGTCGGATTGCCGCGCACCGTTGCTGTCGCTGGTGGCGCGGGCGTTCGCCGGCGCCGGACTGCTGGTGCTGCGCTACGACCTGCCCTACCGCCAGAGGCGTTCGAACGG
>Ga0265323_10000253_pt1 | contig 31506 bp, 24 predicted proteins | sample 41225metaG_FD_193580 | JGI IMG/M metagenome (GOLD analysis project Ga0265323, IMG submission 193580) | Rhizosphere microbial communities from Carex aquatilis grown in University of Washington, Seatle, WA, United States - 4-12-25 metaG | ecosystem: Host-associated > Plants > Roots > Rhizosphere...
GCGAATTGGTGCTCTGGCGCGACACGGTTGCGAAGAGTCCGGCCAATTCCCGGGCCCACAACAATCTGGGGAATGCGCTCTTCAGCCTGGATTTGCCGGATCGACTGCCCGAAGCGATTGCCGAGATCGAGACGGCACTCCTCCTGAAATCGAATTACGCCGAGGCGCATCTTGATCTGGGCAATGTTCTGAATGCCGAGGGCCGGACAAGGGAGGCAATGGCCGAATACGAAGAAGCGCTGCGCTTGAAGCCGGATCTTGCCGAGGCGCATAACAACCTTGGAAATGTCCTGAATGAAGTGGGCCGGCTGCAGGAGGCAATCGTCCACCATGAGGCTGCGCTGCGTCTGAAGCCCGACTGCGCCGGGGCACACAACAACCTGGGCTACGACCTTGAGAAGATGCCAGGGAGGATGGATGACGCCGTCGCCCAATATGAGGAGGCATTGCGCGCAAAACCCGATGATGCCGTCGCGCATTTCAACTTGGGGAACATTTTGAGTTCCGAAGATCGTATACAGGAGGCGATCATCCACTATGATGCTGCCCTGCGTTTGAAGCCGGACTACGTCAAAGTGCATACCAATCTGGGTCGTGACCTGGCCCGGATTCCGGGACGGTTGGACGACGCGATCGCCCAGTATGACACGGCGCTGCGTCTGAAGCCTGACGATGCTGCGGCCCACTATTACCTGGCCGTCGCATTGATCCAGATACCTGGGCGCGACGAAGAGGCCAAGACCCACCTTGAGGCGGCTCTCCGGTTGCAGCCCGGGAATCCGACAGCCCGGAAGCTGCTGTTGCAGATTCGAGAATCCAAACCATGAACAAACCGGACCAATCCCGGCGTTCTGCCGAATTCTGCATCGAGGCTGCTCATGGATGATCCCAAACAGTCACCGGCGCAATCCGCCTCGCCCGAGACTGCCACGCTCCAGTCCAGAGCGGCATCCGTTCCCGGATTCGGGTTGTCCCGCACTTTCGCGTCCCTCCGCCATCGCAACTACCGCCTTTTCTTCTTCGGCCAGCTGGTGTCGCTCATTGGAACCTGGATGCAAAACGTGGCCCAGGCGTGGCTGGTCTATGAGCTGACTGGCTCCCCCTTTAAATTGGGCATCGTTTCATTCTGTTCGGGTGTTCCAGTGCTGCTCTTCTCGCTCTGGGCCGGGGTCATCGCAGATCGCGTTCCAAAGCGCCGGCTGATCCTGGCGACCCAGACGGCCATGATGCTGCTCGCCTTCATATTGGCGGTGGACGTGTTTGCTGGAACTGTGCTGTGGTGGCACGTCGCGATTCTCGCGTTTCTCCTCGGCACGGCAAATGCCTTCGACGCGCCGACCCGGCAGGCGTTTGTCGTTGAAATGGTCGGACGCAAGGAACTCACAAACGCCATCGCCTTGAACTCGGCAATGTTCAACTCCGCGCGGATTGTCGGTCCAGCACTGGCCGCTGTCACGCTCGCTGTGTTCGGCACCGGATGGTGTTTCGTCCTGAACGGAGTCAGCTTTCTGGCCGTGATCGCAGGATTGCTCATGATGGACGTGAAACCGTACGTCGGGGCGGTTCAAACCGAATCGCCGCTGACGCAGATGCGCGAGGGTCTCAACTACATCCGCCATCACTCAACCGTGCGGCCGCTGATCGTGCTCGTCGCCGTCTCCAACATGTTCGGTCTCGGTTTCAACGCCCTTCTGCCGGCGTTCGCAAAAGACGTGCTGCACGTGGGAGAAGTCGGCTTCGGTTTCATGAGCACTGCGGTGGGCGTCGGCGCACTGGCCGGAGCCCTCGCAATCGCCTCGCTCGGCGACTACCAACGGAAGGGTCTGATGCTCACCTGCGGCAATCTGCTGTTCCCCGCGATGGTGATTGCCGTGTCCCTCTCCCGGTCATTCCACCTGACCATCGGCCTTTTGGTGATGGCGGGGCTCGGCTTCATGACCCAGAACGCCACGGCCAACACCCTCGTCCAGACCACGGTGCCCGACAAGCTCCGCGGACGCGTGATGAGCGTCTACATGATGGTGTTTCTGGGCTTCTTTCCGATCGGGGCGCTCATCGCAGGGGCGGTCGGGGAACGATTCGGCGTTCCGATCGGCGCGGCATTTGGCGGGACGGTCGCGCTCGCGTGCGGCCTCATCATGCTGTGGCGTTCTCCGCAGCTTCGCTCGTTGCCGTGAGCAATGCGATCAGGCCAAAGCAGGGACGGACCGCGGGGCCGTCCGGGGCACCCGCGCTCCCAGCCACCCTCGCCAAGGCTCCGGCGTCCTCGCGAAAGCAATCTTGCCTGCCATAACTTCAGCGACGGCGGCCGGGCGCATCATTCCACCGGAAATTCGCTACAGCGCCAGCCGCAATCCGTCATAGGCCAGCCGGATGCCGGCCGGAAGGGTCGACTCGAAAGGCCCGTGGTCAACTGCATGGGTCAGGTGAGTCAGGTACGTGATCGGCGCGCCGATGTCGCGCGCAACCTCGATTGCCTGCGCGATGTTCATGTGCGTCGGGTGCTCCTCCGGACGGAGTCCATCCAAAACCACGGCCCGCGCTCCCCGCGCCAGCTCCAACGCCTCGGCCGGCACGCGTTTGCAGTCGGTGTAGTAGGCGAACTTGCTTCCCGTGCTGCGTTCCTCGAACACCAGACCGAGGGCGTTCACCCTGCCGTGGGGCAGGAGGGTCGAACGGATGATCCCTTGTTCCAGCTCGAGCACCCGTGGCATCTCGACAAGCTTGAATGCCGGATAACCCTTCGCAACCGGTCGCTCCGCGACGGCGTATGGGTACATCGCGAGAACACGGCGGATTCCCTCGTCGGTCGAATAGACGATCAGTGCGTTCCCGCCCAGCAAATCGCAGAAGCGCCGCAAATCATCCATTCCGGTGATGTGATCGGAGTGGCCGTGAGTGAGAATGAAGAGATCGAGGCGCTTCACGTCGTTCCGGAGACACTGTTCGCGGAATTCCTGAGCCGCATCGACCTGGATATGGAGGCCGTCCATCACCACGTGAATGCTGCAGCGCGTGCGTGTGTTGCGCGGGTCTGTCGAGGTGCAGACCGGACAGTCGCAGGCGATCATTGGCACACCCTGCGAAGTGCCCGAGCCGAGGATGATGACGTCCATCCCTTCAGGTGAATGATGGATTCAACCCTCGCCAAGCCTTATCCGCGCCGTTTCCCTTTTGCCATTGCGGGGCGACGGGTTGATCATGGCCGGTATTCTCCGATGAAAGCCATCCTCGATTATCTGAAAGCCAACCAGGCTCGTTTTGTTGCCGAGCTGTCCGAGCTCCTGCGATTCCCGAGCATCTCCGCCCAGCCACAGCACAAACCCGACATCGAGGCCTGCGCGGAATGGCTTGCAGAGCACTGCCGGAAGATCGGCCTCGAAGCCGAGTCGTGCCCCACGCCGGGCAATCCGGTCGTGCTTGCCTGCACACCGCGCCGCCCTGGGAAGCGGCCGCATTTCGTCGTCTATGGACATTACGATGTGCAGCCTCCCGATCCCCTGGAGCTATGGAATTCGCCGCCGTTCGAGGCGACGGTCCGCGGCCGCAAACTGTTCGCCCGCGGCTCTGCGGACAACAAGGGCCAGCACTTCGCCCATCTCAAGGCCGTCGAGGCCTATCTCAGAACAGGAACGGAGCTTCCGTGCGATCTGACCTTTGTCCTCGAAGGCGAGGAGGAGACCGGCGGCGAAAGCCTGCCACAGTTCCTTCGCCAGCGACGCAGGGACCTCCGGTGCGGCGCGGTCGTCGTGTCGGACACCGACATGCCCGCGAAAAACCTGCCTGCGCTGACCTATGGGCTGCGCGGCATCGCCGCGCTCGAAATCACCCTTCGCGGGCCATCCCGCGATCTCCATTCGGGGATCTTCGGCGGGTCGATCGAGAATCCTGCGATGGCGCTTTGCCAGTTGCTCGCGAAACTGCGCGATGCCCGCGGACGCATCACCGTCCCGGGTTTCTACAACGGCGTGGCACCGTTGTCCGCCGCCGAGCGCAGACAGTTCAAGCGCCTCCCCGGAACCGAACAGCATTACCGCCGGTTTCTCGGCGTGCCGCGGCTCTACGGGGAGACTGGCTTCACGTCCACCGAACGCACGACAGCCCGACCGACGTTCGAGATCAATGGACTCACCAGCGGATATCAGGGCGAGGGCGGCAAGACCATCGTGCCGGCCTGGGCGCGTGCGAAGATCACCATGCGGCTCGTGCCCGACCAGAATCCGGACGCGATTCTGAAGTCCACGACCGTTTGGTTGAAGCGCCATTGCCCGCCAACCGTCCGGATCGAAATCGCAAGGGGGCACGGCGCGATGCCGTACCTTGTCGATCCAACCAGCGCCCACGCACAGGCCGCAGTGCGCGCCCTGCATGAGGCGTTTGGATGCGAGCCGGTGTTGATGCGCGAAGGCGGCTCGATTCCGATCGTGACTGATTTCAAGCGCATCCTCGGCGCGGACACCCTGCTGCTCGGCCTGGCGCTTCCCGACGCCAACGCGCATTCGCCAAATGAGAGTCTCGATCTCGACTGCTTCGCCGGGGGCCAGCGGCTCAGCGCCTGGTTGTGGCAGGAGCTGGCGCACATTCCGCGTCCCCGCGCTTCTGTCCGCGCGTGACCGGAATCCACGTCGTCGCCTTTCACTTCAATCATGCACTCCCTGAAAAATTACCTGCTGATCCTGCTGGCGCTGGTTATCATCGGCCTTTCGGCGCTTGCCTGGCGACAACACCAGGAGATCAACGCATTGCGGGCGGCCTCGCTCAGGAGCGACGAGCGCGCCGACCTGCAGAAGCGGGTCTGGACGGCGCAAAAGCGGGCGAGCGACCTCGAGGCCAGGCTCGCCACGAGCCGTCGCGACGGATCGGATACAGCTGCCGACGCCGCCCAGGCCGACCGCTCCCCATCCCCGCGCGCCGCCGCCGGCCGGATCATGTCGGGCTTCGCATCGATGATGGACCGGCCCGACATGGCGCGTCTCATGGCCATCCAGCAGAAGGCGCAGATTGACGCCCGCTTCGCCCCGCTTTTCAAGAAGCTCGGTCTTTCGCCGGACAAGCTCGCACAGTTCAAGTCCCTGCTGGCAGACCGGCTGTCGACGCCGATTGACGTGATGACTGCAGCCGGCCAGCAGGGCATCAACCCGATGCAGGACCCGCAGCAATTCCGGGAGCTCGTGCAGAATGCGCAGGCCGGGATCGACGAGAAGATCCAGTCGCTCCTCGATACCGCGACCTATGCGCAATACCAGGACTACGTCCAGACCGAACCCCAGCGCGCCCTGGTCACGCAACTGCAACAGTCGCTGAGTTACACCGACGCACCGTTGTCCGCCGCCCAGGCCGACCAGCTGACGCAGATTCTGGCCCAGACTTCTCCTGCGCGCGCTGCGGGCGCCGTCGCCGGCGCCGTCTACACCCGAAGCACCGGTTCCGATGGCAATGTCGTCGTCGCCGTCGGCCCTCCGCCGCCCGATGGTGGACTCGCCGGGGGTCTCCTGGGTGGCAGCACGATCACCGATGCAGCCGTCGCACAGGCCCAGAACGTGCTTTCACCCGCGCAACTCCAGGCGCTCAAGGAAATCCAGCAGCAGCAGCAGGCAGCGGCACGGTTGCGCCAGCAGATGTTCCAGAACGCACCCGCCGGCGTTCCGCCGCCGCCGCCTCCTCCCGGCTGAACCCCGGCTCCGGCGCCTAAGCCGTATCCATGCAAATTGTAGGAAGCGGGCTTCCTGCACCGATCACCGGATAGCATCATGTTTACGAGTGAGGACGTGGCAATTCGCATAGTCACGCCTAAGGGCCGAGCCTGCTTCGGCGGCCCTGAACGCTTCAACGAACGGACTCCCCCCGGCATTCGCCTGCTCGTTTTGTTTTGGCGGACCCGCGCCAGGCACCTATGTTCCGGACATGCCAAAGTCGATCTCCGTCAAGGAAGCCCTCGCAAGCCCTTCGCCGCGCGACGCCATTCTTGTCCTCGGCTGGGTGCGCACGCGCCGCGATGCGAAAACATTCTCCTTCATCGAACTGAACGATGGCTCGTGTCTCAAGAATCTGCAGGTGATCGCCGACAGTTCCCTGCCGAATTACGCCGAGATCCAGCGGCTCACCACCGGGGCATCCGTCAGCGTCCAGGGCAGCCTCGTCGCCTCGCAGGGCCAGGGGCAAAAATGGGAGGTCAAGGCCGTCGCCGTCGCGGTCATCGGCACCGCCGACGCGACGTATCCGCTGCAGAAAAAGGGCCATACTCCCGAGTTCCTCCGCGAGATCGCCCACCTTCGGCCGCGATCGAACTTGTTCGGCTGCGTCTTCCGCGTCCGCAGCCGCCTCGCGTTCGCCATCCACCAGTTCTTCCAGGAGCGCGGTTTCGCCTACGTGCACACGCCAATCATCACCGCCAGCGATTGCGAGGGCGCCGGCGAGCTTTTCCGCGTGACGACGCTCGACCTCAAGAATCCACCGAAGCGCGAGGACGGCGAGATCGACGTCGCAAAAGACTTCTTCGCCCGGTCGACGTACCTGACCGTGAGCGGACAGCTCGAAGCCGAGGCGTTCGCATGCGCACTGTCGAAGGTCTACACGTTCGGTCCGACGTTTCGCGCCGAGAACTCGAACACGTCCCGTCATGCGAGCGAATTCTGGATGATCGAGCCGGAGATGGCGTTTTGCGACCTGCACGACAACATGGAGATCGCTGAGGAATTTGTGAAATACCTCATTCGCGACATCCGGACGCATTGCGCCGAGGATCTCGAGCTCTTCGCCAAGTTCGTCGACAAGGGGTTGATCGAGCGCCTCGATTTCGTCGTGGAACGGCCGTTCCAGCGCGTGAGCTATACCGAGGCGGTCGAATTGCTGGTGAAGAGCGGGCACCCATTCGAATATCCCGTCGAATACGGCGCCAACCTCCAGTCGGAGCACGAGCGCTACCTGACCGAGCAGCACTTCAAGTGTCCGATGACGGTCTACAACTACCCGAAGGAGATCAAACCGTTCTACATGCGCCTGAACGACGACGACCGCACCGTGACGGCGATGGATGTGCTCGTCCCCGGCATCGGTGAGATCATCGGCGGCAGCCAGCGCGAGGAGCGGCTCGACGTGCTCGAGAAAAACATGCAGCGGCATCATCTCGATCCGAAGGACTACGGATGGTATCTGGACCTGCGCCGCTACGGCACCGTCCCGCACGCCGGCTTCGGCATGGGCTTCGAGCGCATGCTCATGTTCGTCACCGGTGTATCCAACATCCGCGACGTCATCCCCTTTGCGCGCACGCCGGGCAACGCGGCATTCTAGGCGGGGACATGACCTGTCGTGGTGAAACCAAACCATTTTACAGGAGCTCGCGGAGGACGCGGAGAGATTCAGCGGCCGAGGAACCTCGCCTCTCAGTTTCCTCCGTTTTCTCCTGTGAAAGGTCCGAGGTTTGAAATCGTCGCAGACCGGCATCATTGATTGAATACTCCGACGCGGAAAAAGCCGCCTCATGTACATGCTATTCTCCGGGGCGTGTATCTCCAATTCATGAGCGCTGAACTGACCCTCAACACGACCGTCGCCTATTGGGACGTCGATCGCGACAACCTGCTCGGCCTTCCGGCCGTGTTCAAATTCCTGCAGGAAGCGGCGATCAGACACGCCGACCAGTTTGACGCGGGCACTCGCGCGATGGCCACGCGGGGAGAATCGTGGGTGCTGAACCGGATGGCGGCCGCGATTCACCGTTATCCGCGGTACGAGGAACAAATCCGCATACTGACCTGGTCCAGCGGCATCCGCGCCTTCAAGGGCTACCGCGACTTCCGGGTCTACTGCGGTGAAGAGCTGGTGATCTCGGCTTCCTCCCTGTGGCTCTACGTGAACATGCTGACGAAATCGCTGATTCGCGTGCCTGAAGATGTCGCCTCCACTTTCCCAAGCCGGCCCGGAGAGGAGTTCCGTCCCGAATTGGAAAAGCTCAGGCTCGCTCCTCCCGCCGGCGGGTCGGCACCGGCATGCCGCGTGTCCGTGCGCTACTCGGACTTCGATGGCAACGGCCACGTCAACAACACCGCCTACTTTGACATCCTTCAGACTGCCCTGGCTCGGAGCGGCTTTCCGACGCGGCCGGGAACCGTTGAAGCGCAGTTCTTGAAGGAGATCTCTCCCGCGGTCGAGTGGGTGGACGTGCGCCTTGAACGGCGGGAAAAGGCGATCGCCTTCGGGATCGGCACACCCGACGGCCTGTTCGCACAAGGCCAGGTTTCTTGAGGCACTCCGTTGTAACGGCCTCGGTGAGGACGGGCGACGCCTGCCCTCCCTTACGCCACCGCATCGCTCAACGCAAGCGACACCGCCTTTGCAGCCGCTGCGAAAACCTCCCACCGCTCTTCGTACAGAAGATCGAAATTGGAGGCAGAGGGAGTCATGCGCGGGCTCGTTTCAGATCGACAGGAAACCGTAGACTTTTCCCTTCGGCAATTCCTTCATCTGGCGGAAAAACTCCGTCTCGGTGATCTGCGTCGGCCAGCCGAGATTGATGCCGAGGAGGAATCCCGCGTCGCGCCGTCGCTGTTTCTCGGTTTGAGTTTCTTTCTGGGAAGTTCGGGCATGGTCCGCTTCATAAACTCATCGAAGAGAGGAACTGTGAAGGCGGTGTCGCCGTGCTGGGGACTGTAAATCATCCCCTTGCCAATAAGGCCGCCGCGCAACGGAGCCACACTCTCGGATTTCACTCCCACCGTCGGCGACTCAGTTTTGAGGAAGGCGAAGTTGCTCACGGCTGATTCAAGGTTTGCTCGGCTTCGCGCAACACGGCGAGCATTTCGTCGAACGACATGGGCTGGCTCAGGACAAGCGACCCCGGCTGACGTACTGCAGTCTCCGATGCCGCCGACAAGCTGCGTCCCTAGTCCGCCATCAGCTCCGCTTCGAGCGATTCTTCTGCCTTCTCCTCGGATCGGACGTGGTGCGCCGAGGGCTTGAGCAGCAGGCACAGCGGAAAGCCCGCGAGCAGGATGAATCCGGCAAACACAAATCCATTTTCGAAGCCCAGGACCTGAGCCTTCCGGGAAATGCCGGCGGCAGCCGCAAAGACGACCTTGGTCTCAGGAAATGCAACAAGCCCAGGCTCATGGCGGAAGATGAGCGTCATCGCCCGCAATCCGAGGCGGATGTCCAGGGCCTGCGATTCCATGGGGAATCCTTCGCCGAGCCGCACGGCATGCGTGTGGATCGAATTGGTCACGAAATTGTTCAAGAGCGCGATGCCGAGCGATCCGCCGACGTTTTGGGAAACGTTCAGGAAACTGCTCGCCATCGGCAATTCGTGGCGCGGCACCGAGTTGAGCGCGGCCGCCATCAGCGGCGCCATCATCAACGCCAGGCCGGCTCCTCGCACGAACTGCGGCAGCACCAGCATTGTCCAATCGGACATCGGATCCAGGTGCCCGAACACGACGAGCGAACTCCCGACCATCAGGCAGCCAAGCCCGGTCAGCAGGGCCGGGCTGTAGCGATCGGCCAGCCTGCCCGCAATCGGCATCGTCACTCCCACCGCAAGTGCGTTGGGAAGCATCCACAGTCCGGCATGGACCGGCGTGTAGCCCATCAGGGTCTGGAGGAAGATGGGAAACAGGAAGACGCTCCCGAACAGCCCGACGGCGCGAAAGACCGCAAGCGCGATGCTCAGCGTGTAGTTGCGAATCAGGAAAAGCTTCAGGTCGAGCAGCGGATGCTCGACCGCAAGCTCGACCGCGATGAACATCACGCCCCCGGCCACCGCAATCGCCTCGCAAATGTGTATGTAGTCCGACTGCCAGCCCTTTTCCTGCCCGTTCGACAGCGCGGTGAGACCGGCAATGAGCGCCATCGCGAGAAACGTGAATCCGACCAGGTCGAAGGGCCTCCGGCCTCCGCGGGCGCGCAGCGGACGCATGATGATCAGGCCGGCGATCAACGTCATGACTCCAAATGGGAGATTGACGGAAAAGATCGTCCTCCAGCTGAAGGCATCGGTCAGATAACCGCCGAGCGTCGGGCCCAGTGCAGGCCCGGCCATGATGCCGGTTCCCCAGATTCCGAGTGCCCGGCCGCGTTCATGCGGCTCAAACAACTCCGCCACAATCGCCATGCCGATCGGCTGGATCGCGCCGCCCCCCAGCGCCTGGAGAATCCGGGCCGCAATCAGCGACTCATAGCTCCACGCCATGGCGCACAACCCGCTTGCCACCGTGAAAACAGCAAGGCTTCCGAGATAGAGCGTCTTGTAGCTCATCCGGCTGGTCAGCCAGCCCATCAGCGGCATGACGACCGCCGAAGTCAGCATGAACCCCGTCGAAACCCACTCGATCTTGTCGCGGTCGACTCCGAAGGATGCCATCATGTGGGGCAGCGCGACATTGACGATGCTGGAGTCCAGAATCGCCATGAACGTGCCCATCATGATGATGCCGAGCACGGCCCAGCGGTTGGCCCGCAGATAGTCGTCGCCCCCCACGGGCACCGATGCACTGGAACTCGGCTGCATGTCTTCTATTTCGCAGCCGCCGAACCGATGCGGATCCTGACGTCCACGGACAAACCCGGACCAATCGCGAGCGCCGGCGGCGCCGACAGCGCAATGCGCAGGGGCACGCGCTGGGTCACCTTGATGAACGTGCCCGAAACGCCCTCGGCCGGAATCAGGCTGAACTCGGAATTGGTTGCCCGCAGGATCTCAGTCACGCGACCCTTGAGCTGCAAATCGGGATAGGCGTCGACCGAGATTTCCGCCTCGTCGCCGATGGCGACATCGTGAAGGTATTTCTCCTCGATGTTGGCATCCACGCGCAGCGTCGCGGGATTGAACATGCTGATGACCGGCTGTGAGGCCAGCGGCATCGCGCCGGGATCCAGCCAGCGCCGCACCACCCATCCGTCGAACGGCGCCTTGACGGTGCACCGGCCGAGATTGCTCCGGGCGTTGTCGGCCGCCGCGCTCGCCTCGTTGACCCGGCTCCGTGCAACATCCAGATCTGCCTTTGAAGCGTCGATGTCCTCCTTTCGCGATCCCTGCTGCACCAGGTTGAGATTCTGCACCGCGTTCTCCCGGCTCTGGCGGGCAGACTCGTAGACCGTCCGGGCGCGGTCGAAGTCGTCCTGGGAAACAGTGCCCTGCTTGAAGAGCGCCTGGGCCCGCTCGAAATCCAGTCGCGTCAATTCCTCCTCATTCTGAAGGCGTTTGGCAGTTGCCTCGGCCGCCTTGATTTCCTCGGGTCGGCTGCCGTTCACCGCCTTCGCATACTTTGCTTCGCTCGAGGCCAGACTTGCCTTCGCCGAAATCAGCGCAGCCTCGGCCTGGCCGAGCGCCGCCTGCAGGAGGGAGGGATCGATGCGGAAGATCACCGCTCCCTGCCGCGCAAACTGCCCTTCGTGCACGGCCACATCGACCAGGGTCCCGCTGATTTCCGGGGCGAGATCGACGAGGTGACCTCCGAACCGTGCGTCGTCCGTGAAGACAATCCCGCGCATGAAGAAGAACCAGTAGGCGAAAACGCCCGCGGCGATCGCCGCCAGGATGCCGACGCCCAACAGGATCTTCTGGCTGCGCCGCCAGGGATTGCCTCGGGGCGCGCCGCCTTCGCGGACGGAGGGCGAAACGCCGCCCGGTGTGGGTTCAGAGGATGCTTTGTCTGCTGCAGTGCTCATTTTGGCAAAAAGGATTGACTGGATTCAGCGCGCCGGAAGGCCGGCCGCCCCGTGAAGGAACATTTCGACAACCGAGGCATTGCTCCGCAGCGGTTCGGGCTGGTCCTCCAGTTCCCAGGCTCGCGTCCGGAGCATGCCGAGGAGGTATTCCGCGAGCACGTCCGCGGAAAGCGCCGAGCGGACGTCGCCAGACTCGAGTCCGCGGGCAATGATCGCGGCCACAGCCTCCCGCATGCTCTCGCGGTGTTCCCGCCAGCGCTCACTCAGACTGCCTCCGCATTGCGCCGCATGTTCGCCCTGGGTGAGAATCAACCGGAACAGCGGGCGCCGCTGCCGGAAAAAGGTGCTGATGGTCTCGCAGGTCCGGAGGAGACCCTCGCGAAACGACACTCCGTCCCTCGCGTTCTTACGGAGCAGCTCACACATCTCATCGTATCCCGCGATCGCGGTCTGGAAGAACAGGTCGTCCTTGTCACCAAAATAGAGATAAATCGTTCCCTTCCCGACATCGGCTCGCGCGGCAATCTCGTCGAGCGTGATCTCATGGTGCTGCCGCGTCCGGAAGAGCTTCTCCGCGGCCTGCATGATGCGCTGTTTCTTGTCCGGGTTCATGAATGACTGACCAGTCAGTCATTTCGCTGTCGGGATGTCAAACCAGCTCCAGAACCAGGGGGCCTCCGCCCGCTCGCGCTCGCGGCCGCAGGAGGGGAACCATACGGCTCATCCCGGCCGATGGTGCCGATCATCGGCTTATGACAGCGCGGCAGACGACAGCCGCGGCGCCATCATGTCGCCTTGAAGAACGTGTTTAGCTCGTCGAGACCCTTGCGGACGGCGGCCGCGCTCGCCAGCAATTGAGCCCGCTCGTCTTCGAGAAGTTCGAGCTCGATGATGCGCTCGACGCCATTCTTCCCCAGGATCGTCGGCACGCCGATGAACAGATCGTCGATGCCGTACTCGCCGCGAACAAAGGCCGCGCAGGGCGCGAGGTGTTTCCGGTCGGTGATGATCGCCTCGACCATGTCGGCGACGGAGGCCGCCGGCGCGTAATATGCGGAGGTCCCGAGCAACCCCACGATCTCCGCTCCGCCCTTCCGCGTTCGTTCGACTAGGCGTGCGATTGTCGCGGGATCCATCAGCTCCGTGATCGGCACGCCGCTGACCGTCGTCAGCCGCGGCAGCGGCACCATCTGGTCGCCATGGCCGCCCAACACCATCGCATGCACCGACGAAAGCGCGCAGCCGAGCTGCTCGCTCACGAAATAGCGGAAACGCGTCGCGTCGAGGATTCCGGCCATGCCGACCACGTGCCGCAGCGCAAATCCGGTGGAGCGCAGCGCGACGTGGCACATGATGTCCAGCGGGTTCGAGACGACGATCACGATTGCGTTCGGCGCATGTTCGACGATCGCCCGGGCCGCCTGCTCGACGATCCCCGCATTCACCTTGAGGAGGTCCATCCGGTCCATCCCCGGCTTCCGCGGAACCCCGGCGGTGACAACCACCACATTGCTGTCCGCGATCTGCGCAAAATCGCTTGTCCCCACGATCGAGATCGACACGTCGTAGCCCCGCAGCGGCCCGGCGTGGAGAAAATCGACCGCCTTGGCCTGTGTCATGCCCCCCGCAATGTCCACCATGACCAAGTCGGCGATGACCTTCTCCGCGATGTAATACGTCGCCGTCGCACCGACATTGCCCGCCCCGATGATGCTGACCTTGTTTTTCGACATGAGTGCCTCCTTATGCCACCTTGGCGGCGATGTTGTCGTGCGCGGTCCTGAGGGCCGCGGCAGCATTGTCAAACGCCTCGCGGTCAGGCGCGGAAAGTTTGAGCTCGAGGATGCCGGTCACGCCATGCTGGCCGACGTAGGCCGGTACTCCGATCGCGAGTCCCTTGATCCCGTATTCACCCTCGCACCGGACGGATACCGGAAGCAGAGCCCGCGTGTTTCCCACGATTGCCTCGACCAGCGCCGCGGTTGCCGCGCAGGAGGCGTAGAACGAGCTCGATCGTTGGGTTAGCTGCAGAATGACGTCGCCGGCGTTCCGGGCTTCCTCAATCAATTCGCTCAATCGCGGCTCGCCGAGCAGCGCCAGGGCCGGAATGCCGGAGACGCGAATCGTGTCCTTCAGAAAAACCATGCTCGCGTGATGCGGTCCGATGATGAGACCGGTGACCTCCCGCGGCGACACTCCGAGCGCCCGGCTGACCAAGTAGCGGATGCGGGTCGAGCTGAGCAGTCCGCCCACGCCCATCACCTTGAACCGCTCGGCGCCGAGCGTCTCCTGCACGAGCAGCGTGATGAGGTCGACCGGCTCGACCACGTTGATCACCACTGCGCCGGGCGCGAGGCGGCGGATGTCGCCAGCGATCGCGCTCACGGTCGGCGCATTTTCCCGGTAAACGTCCTCGCGTTGCTGCCCCGGCTTCCTGGGCACCCCGGCCGCGATGATCACCACGTCGCTGCCGGCAATGTCGTCGATCCGCATTGTGCCGCGGATCGACGTCGCATACCCGCGCACGGGGCCCGCCTCCATCAGGTCGAGCGCCTTCCCGGCGGCCACGCCATTCTTGATATCCACCAGAAGAACCTCGGCCGTACGCGTCTCCGCGATGAAAAAGGCCGTGTTCGTGCCGACATTTCCACTTCCAATAATACTAATGCGTTTCATGTGGATTTTCGAGAGCGTGAGTTAGCTGGCAGGTCTCCGGCGAGTCAAACCAAGCGCACCGTTGTCTTCCGATCATGGCCGGTCGCCCTGGCTTCGCGAACCCATGAACGGTGGACCGCTTTTGGGTGTCTGTCAAAAACCGCGCCCGTCGGCATTGGCAAAGATTGTCACGGCCTTGACCGGCTCGGACGTAAGTCCACGACTCGCGCCACCGGTCGGCCCGGCCCAGCCGAGAAACATGCAAAATTACCCTCACTACGGCGCGCATAAGGCCAATGCGGATTCGTTCTCAGGCGAATCGTCCTCGTTCCTCCCGGAGGGGGCGCAGGCTTGCCTGCGCCCACTTCCCTTTCCAGTGCGCAACCAGCCTCCGCCCCACGTTCGCCCAAGGCTTCGGACGGGCACAGCAAGGCTAAGGCACAGCGTGACAAGATCGCGCCCCTACGACCAAGCAATATGCATCGGAGCGCCCGCTTTTCAGCCGCCGTTTCGACTTCACCGGAGTTGCTGTTGAAGGCTCAGCCCGCGCGCAGTTTCCCGCGCAGAATCTCGTCGACCAGCTTCGGGTTCGCCTTGCCCTTCGACTGCTTCATCACGAAACCCTTCATTGCGTTGATCGCATTCTCCTTGCCCGCCTTGAAATCGGTCACGGACTTGGGGTTGGCGGCGATCGCAGCGGCACACCATTGCTCGAGTTCGCCGAGATCGGTGGACTGCTTGAGCCCCTTTCGCACCACGAGCGCATCGGGCGCCTCGCCGGTCTGGAACATTTCAACAAACACCTCCTTGGCAATGCTGCTGGAGATCACCCCGTCTTCGACGAGCTTGATCAGCCCGGCGACATGCGCCGGACGCACCTTGCAGTCGGCGAGCGCCATCCTGGCGGCCCCGAGTTCGCGGAGCAGGTCATTGGCGATCCAATTTCCCGCGGCCTGCGGCCTGCCTGAGAGCTTCGCAGCCTGCTCAAAGTAATCGCAAAGGTCCCGGTCGGGCGTGAGCACCGACGAAATCGTGTACGGCAGCTGGTACTCGGCGAAAAACCGGCGCTGCCTGTCGAACGGCAGTTCCGGGCATTCGGCGCGGATTGCAGCCTTCCATTCCTCGTCGACCTTCACCGGCATCAAATCGGGATCCGGAAAATAGCGGTAATCGTGCGCCATCTCCTTCGAGCGGAGCGACTGCGACGTACCGGTCTGGCCGTCGTAGTCGCGCGTCTCCTGCGCGATCGCGCCGCCGGAGGCGACGACCGCGATCTGGCGCTTGATCTCATGGGCAATGCCGTCGCGCACGAACGAGATGGAATTGAGATTCTTGAGCTCCACCTTCGTGCCGAGCTTGGTCTCGCCGGCCGGACGGATGGAAACGTTGGCGTCGCAACGCATCTGGCCCTTTTCCATGTCGCAATCGGAAATGCCGCCGTAGACCATGATCGTCTTGAGCGCCGTCAGATAGGCGAACGCCTCCTCGGCGCTGCGGATTGCAGGCTCGGAGACGATCTCCATCAGCGGCGTTCCGGCGCGATTGAAGTCGATGAGGGACTCGTTGCCGGCGTGGTTCAGCTTGCCCACGTCCTCCTCCAGATGGATCCGCGTCAGCGGAACGCGTAGATGTTCACCCATGATATTCCGCGACGGCCCCGACAGCTCGATCTCGACGGCCCCGCCCGTGCAGATCGGCTGATCATATTGCGAGATCTGGTAGTTCTTCGGGCTGTCCGGGTAAAAATAGTTCTTCCGGTCCCATTTGCAGACCGGCGCGATCTCGCAGCCGAGCATCAGCCCGACCTTGATGATCCGGTCGAGCGCGGTCTTGTTCATGACCGGGAGCACGCCGGGAAGCGCCAGCACCACGGGATCGGTCAGGGTGTTCGGGGGTTCGCCGAAGCCTGTTGCAACCCGCGTGAACATCTTCGAGCGGGTCTTGACCTGCACGTGGACCTCGAGACCGATGACAGCTTCGTAATTCATGGGCGATCAATCCTCATTCGTCGCACGGCGCGGCAGATAGCTTTGTCCCGTCAGCGCGGCAAGTTTCTCCTCGTAGTCGGCCTTCTGCAACGCCGCGATGATGTCGTCGATCCGGCCCTCCATGACCTGCGGCAGATTGTAGAGCGTGAGTCCGATGCGGTGGTCGCTCAGGCGATTCTGGGGAAAATTGTAGGTCCGGATGCGCTCGGAGCGGTCGCCGCTTCCGATCTGATCGCGGCGCTGCGCGGCATACTTCGCGCGCTCATCCTCCTCCTTGAGCTTGAGCAGGCGCGACCGGAGCACCGCCATGGCGCTCGCCTTGTTCTTTTGCTGCGAGCGCCCGTCGGCGCAGAACACGATCATGCCGGTCGGCTTGTGGATGATGCGAACCGCGGAATCGGTCGTGTTGACCCCCTGTCCGCCCGGTCCGCTCGCGCGCTGCACGGTGATCTCCAGTTCCTGCGGATCGATGCGGACATCGACCTCCTCGGCTTCGGGCAGCACGGCGACCGTGACCGTCGACGTGTGAATCCGGCCGTTTGCCTCCGTGACCGGCACCCGCTGCACCCGGTGAACGCCGCTCTCGAACTTGAGCTGCCGGTAGACATCCTGCCCGCTGATGAGGAAGCTCACTTCCTTGAATCCGCCCCGCTCGCTGACGCTGCTGCCCAGCGGCTCCACCTTCCAGCCGTGCGCGTCCGCATACTTCTGATACAGCCGGGCGAGCTCCGCGGCGAACAGCGCCGCCTCCTCGCCGCCCGTGCCGGCGCGGATTTCCATCACCGTGTTCCGCGAATCGGTCGGCTCCGGAGGAATCATCGCCAGGAGCACCGTCTCCCGGAGCGCGGCGCGGCGCCGCTGCAGGCCCGGCAGTTCCTGCGCAGCGAGTTCCTGAAAGGCAGGATCGGCCGCGGGGTCCCGCGCCAGCGCCTCGGTTTCCGCCAGCTCGCGCCCGATCTTCTCGAAGGCCTGGTAGTCGGCCACCAGCTGCCCAAGCTTCTGCTGTTCGCGTGTCACCTCCGCCGCCCGCCGCAGGTTTGCATAGAACGACGGCGCCGCCATCTGGGCGCTGAGTTCGTCCAGGCGGCGCTGAAACGGGGCGAGATCGGGAAGGTTTTCCATCAAAACGAGAAGTGGCGTGGTTGGGAGGATTTGCGAATTGCACCAGCCGCGGTCAGCGGATTGGCTAGGGCCAGTCGCTCCGGGGCGGGAACCCGCCTAGAGGTGACGATCAGCAATGGCCACGACGCTCTTCACACAGAACATCATCGCCTGCATCTGGGATTTCGACAAGACTCTTGTTCCGGGATACATGCAGGGACCGCTCTTCCGCCACTTCGGCGTCGATGAGGCGACCTTCTGGGCCGAGACCAACCGGCTTGTCGAAACCTATGCCAGGCGCGGCTATCGCATCTCTGGCGAAATCGGCTATCTCAACCACATTCTCACCTACGTGCTCGCCGGCCGGATGGCTGGGCTGAACAACCAGTTGCTCCGCAAATTGGGGGCGGAGATCCCCTTCTACCCCGGGCTGCCGGAATTCTTCGCCAAGATCAAGGGCGCGGTGCGCGAGAGGCCCGACTTCGTGAAGCACGAGGTGCAGCTGGAACATTACATCGTGAGCACGGGCCTGGCCGAGATGATCCGCGGCAGCGCGATCGCATCCCAGGTCGACGGGATCTGGGGGTGCGAATTCATCGAGAGTCCGTTCCAGCCCGGTTTTCTCCAGCAGAAGGAATTCGATCTCGGGGCCGCGGCCGAGATCGCACAGATCGGCATGATGATCGACCACACGACCAAGACGCGGGCGATCTTTGAGATCAACAAGGGAACGAACAAGAATTCCGCGCTCGATGTGAACGCGAAGATCGCGCCCGAGGACCGCCGGATCCCCTTCCAGAACATGATCTACATCGCGGATGGACCGAGCGACATTCCGAGCTTTTCCATTGTAAAAGGGCGCGGCGGCCTTGCCTACGGCGTCTACAACCCTGAACGGCCCGACGAGTTTGCCCAAAACGACCGCCTCCAGCGCACCGATCGCATCGACCACTACGGGCGGGCGGACTACCGCGACGGCAGCGAAACCAGCAGCTGGCTGCGGCTGCAGATCCAGGGCATTTGCGACCGGATTGTCGCCGATCGGGAAGCGGCCGTCGCCCAGCGCGTGGCCCGCCCGCCGCGACATCTCAACCCGGCGACTGAAAAAGAGGATGCAAAACGCCAGGCCCGGCTCCCAAGTCAGTCAACATTCCTGGAATAGGAAGACGGGCTCGATCAGCGTGGAGGACGCAACGCTGCCCATGCTGCCCTGGCCACGTTTTCCAGGATGAAGTCCGCGACCGCCGGTTTTGGCGCCGGTCCAAACGCAAGGCTCTCGCCGTTGCGCCCGATCAACAGCACGGTGTTGGCCTCCGCATTCATGCCGATGCCCGGCCGGCTCACGTCGTTGGCGACAATCCAGTCGAGATTCTTCTCCAGCAGCTTCCGCCGTGCGTAGTTCTCGACGTCCCGGGTCTCCGCGGCAAACCCGAGCACCACCTGCCCCGGGCGCTTTCGCGCCGCGAGCGTCTTGAGAATGTCGACGGTCGGCACCAGCTCGAGGCTCAACGGCCCTCCGGTCTTCTTGAGCTTTTCCGGTGCGATCGCCCGCGGGCGGTAATCCGACACGGCCGCAACCGCGATAAACAGATCGCACGCTGCAAACAGCGGTTCGCAGGCCCGGAACATCTCGTCGGCCGACTGCACGCGGTGCACGGTCGCGCCCTGCGGCGCGGGCAACGCCACCGGACCGCTTACAAGATCGACCTGCCAGGCGCGCGCGAGCGCGCTCGCAGCCAGCGCATAGCCCATCCTGCCACTGGAGCCATTGCTCAGGAACCGCACCGGGTCGAGATGCTCCCGCGTCGGTCCGGCGGTGATCAGGCAGTGAATACGTTCACTCACGGATTCCATGCATAGCGCTGGCGCCGGCGGTGTCCACCGCACAATCGGCTCGGGACAGGCCGGAGGGCGCAGCAAGCCTGCGCCCCTACGGGATTGATTGTCGTAGGGGCGCGATCGTGTCGCGTCCCCTTCGCAGTCGTGTCGCGAACCTTTCGCGCCGCTCAACGGCGCAGCGAGACTGCGCCCCTACGAAAAGCCTCGCGTCGAGGCGGCGGGACGAAATCGTGACGCCATGCTCCGGGTTTTGCTCCCGCCCAATCTCCCCACCGCGGCCGCCCGCAACGCGGTCGCGGTCAAGATCGAGTTCGATACTGGGCGTTCTCCCGACCCCGCGCTCCTGCCTGCATTCGAGTGGCTCAAACGCCAGACCGGCGCGCCCCCCCGGCCGCCGCTCTTCCTGCAGCTGACGCGCGCCCAGCTCCGCGAATTCATCGGGCTGACCGAAGATCTGCCCGTCTTCTTCTGGGTCAATCGCCCCACGGAGCCACTCGCCTGGGACGACGGATTGCTGCGCGGCGCCAGTGAGCACCTCGATGATCCTCCGCCGTCCACCGCTCTGGAACCCGCGATGCCCTCCGAAACTCCCCGGATGCATCGCCCGCCATTCGCCGCCGGGCGCGCCGCAGAGCCGCTCCTCGTCGACGGCAGCGAGCATTTTCTCGCATTCACGCTGCCCGCCCGCGAACACACGACCTACGACGAAATCCTCAGCCTGGTGAAGAACAACGGCTTTGTCCTGGAACCCTCCAACCGGCGCTGGTGGCTGCGCGATCGTCACAAGACCCTCAACTTCCTGGCCGCGCACTGGACGCGCCTGCGCGAGGAATTCGGCGCCCGTTTCACCCCGAACTTCGAGCGCAACACGGCGCGGCTCCGGCTTGCAAACGTGAACTGCTCCGCAGCAGAAGCGGAGGCCGGCTACGAGCTCACGGTTTCTCTTCAGGCCGGGCAGGCTTCCGAGGATGCGGTCCGCGCGGCCCTGGCGTCCAGTCGCGGCTACGTCGACGACGCCGGAGGAATTGTGCTCCTGCCCACCGCGGTCGTCGACAGGATGGCGGAGGTGCAGCGGCGCCTCGCGGGCGAGCCGGACACCCATCTCGCTCCCCGCCGGACGATCCGCATCGCGCACTCCGCGACCGCAGAGGCCGAAGGTCTGCTGGAATCGCTCGCCCCGGGCTTCCATCCGCCCGAAAGCTGGCGCGCCCGCAGCGGTGCGCTGCGCAATCTCTCCAAGCTCCAGCCTGCGCCGATGCCGGCAACGCTCAACGCACAGTTGCGGTCCTACCAACGGCTTGGCGCAGCCTGGCTGTGGCATCTTTACCGGCATCAACTCGGCGGCGTGCTCGCTGACGAAATGGGACTTGGCAAGACCGTGCAGGCCCTGGCGCTGTTCGCGGCGATGCGGGCCGAAAAGGCCTCCGCTCCCGGCGCATGTCTGGTGGTCTGTCCTGCATCGCTCGTTGAGAATTGGCGCCGGGAGGCCGCGCGCTTCACGCCGGCTCTGCGGGTGCTTGTTCATCACGGAGGGGAACGATCCGATTCGCCCGCGGCGTTCAGCCAGGCCGACCTCGTGGTCACATCGTACGGCACTCTCGTTCGGGACCAGCCGCTGTTCGAATCCGCCGAGTTCGCATGCGTGATCGGCGATGAGGCGCAGCATATCAAGAACCGGCGCACCCAGAACGCCCAGGCCTTGTGCGCGCTCCGTGCGCGCGGACGCTTTCTTCTCACCGGCACGCCGCTGGAAAACAGCCTCGACGATCTGCGTTCGCTGTTCTCCTTTCTGATGCCCGGCCATTTGAGCGCCTTGCCAGCCGGCGTTCGCGGCGACGAGAAGGCGTGGCACGACGAACGGCTCCGCGCCCAGACCGCCCCGTATATCCTGCGCCGCACGAAGACCGCAGTGGCCCCCGAACTGCCGCCCAAGATCGAGCAGATTGTCTATTGCGAACTTCCGCCGGCCCAGGCCGCGCTTTACCGTGAGTGGCAGCAGCGCGGCGAGCGCGAGCTCGATTCCCTCGCCGCGGGCGGCGCTTCCGAGGGCCGTCTGCGACTCGCCGCCCTGACACAGTTGCTGCGCCTGCGGCAGATCTGTTGCGACCCCCGCCTCGTGGACGCAACCGCGGATCAGTCGTGCCTTCCCTCCGCCAAGCTGGATGCGTTCCGCGAATTGCTCGAGGAGACGACGGACGACGGCCACCGCCTCCTCGTTTTTTCCCAGTTCACATCGTTGCTGGCCCTGCTCCGCCGCGAATTGGAGGCGCAGGACATCCCGTACGCTTATCTCGATGGCACCATGCACCTGCGCGGCCGCCAGGCGGAGGTGGACCGTTTCCAGGCTTCACCCGAGGTCCTGGTGTTTCTCATCTCGCTCAAGGCGGGAGGCACCGGACTCAACCTGACCGGCGCGGACACCGTCGTGCACTACGATCCGTGGTGGAACCCGGCCGTTGAGGCCCAGGCAACCGACCGGGCGCACCGCATCGGCCAGACGCGCGTCGTCACGAGCTACAAACTGATCTGCGCCGGGACCGTCGAGGAGACCGTGCTGCAGCTTCAGGCGACGAAACGCGCGCTGCTTGCCGACGTCTTCGAAGCCAGCGCCGCAGCGGCCGAGCGGCTGTCCCTCGACGATCTCCGCACGCTGCTCCGGCCGTGAACGCAAACGACCGGCAGGTTCACCACGAAACACGCGAAAGACACAAACCTGGATATTTCATGGAGACGCGACGCCCTCGTCGCGTACCTCTTTCGAAAACGCGACGAGGGCGTCGCGTCTCCAAAACACAGCCTGCGTCACGTAGCCAGTCTCAGTGTGAAATATGCAGCCCAAGGACATTCAACGGTGAAATCGGAGAAGTGGATCGATCATCCGTGAAATCCGCGTGATCCGTGGTTAAAATTGCATCAGTCAGACCCGAACCACGGAACGGAATCTGACTGACGGCGGTTCCGCTCTCGTGCCTTTCGCGTGCTTCGCAGTGAACGCTCCGGCTTCACCGCGGCGTCTTTGCAGCCGCGGCGTCGTCGATCCGTTTGAGGAATTTCGCGGGGTCTTTTTGAAAATCCTTGATGCAGCCTTTGCAGCAGAAACGAACAAGCCGGTCGGGCTTCCCCGCCTCCTTGTGGACGTAGTCGACCGGGCTGCCCATATCGCCCTCCAGCTTCTCGCCGGAGACAACGCAGGTATCGAGCGGGTATGCCGCCTTGGCTCGGGCGAGATCGAATGCCGCGATCGGCGCCGAATCAGACACAACCGCCGCGCCGCAGCGATCATGCCCCTCCGCACGGACGAGTGGAGCGGCGAATAGTGCGCCGGCCATGATGACGATTGCGATCGGGATTTTGGTGTAGGTGGACGTTTTCATGATGAATTCTCTGGTTGGGTGGAAGGGCTGCGGCACATTCTACGTTGGCAGAACCGACGACGGCGGCACCGGAAGTTCGCGACGGCGCCAGACGAAGAACACTGCGGGATAGGCGATCAGTTCGAGGACCGTCGACGTGACGACTCCGCCGACCATCGGCGTTGCGATGCGCTTCATCACATCGGCGCCGGTTCCGTGGCTCCACAAGATCGGCAGCAGGCCCGCGATGATGACCGCGGCGGTCATCGCCTTCGGCCGCACGCGCTTGACGGCGCCATGGTAGATCGCATCGCGAAGATCGGAGGTCGTCTTGAGACGTCCGGAGACCTTCCAATCGGCAAAGGCCAGATCGAGATAGAGGAGCATGACAACGCCCGTCTCGGCATCCAGGCCCGCCAGCGCGATGATGCCGACCCAGACGGCCACGCTCAGGTTGTAGCCGCTCAAATGCAGCATCCAGAACGCGCCAACGAGCGAGAACGGCACGGCCAGCAGCACAATGGCCGTCTTGATCCACGATTTCGTGTTGAGGTAGATGATGAGGACGATGATCAGCAGCGTCAGCGGCACGACGATCAGCAGCCGCTGCCGGGCGCGCTGCATGTACTCGAACTGGCCGCTCCAGACGATGGTGTATCCGGGCGGCAACTTCACCTCGCCGCGCTCGATCGCGTCGCCAACCGTCTTCTGCGCCGCCTGCACGTAGTGGCCGATGTCGGTGCCCTGCACGTCGACGTAAACCCAGGCGTTGGGCACGGCGCCCTCGCTCTTGACACCCATCGGCGCCGCAACGACCCGAACCTTCGCGATCTGGTCCAGCGGCACCTGCGCCATCAGCCCCGCTCCCGAGGCCCCGCCCATGCCGGCCGCCCCCGCGCCGGAGGACTTCACGGGGATGAGCAGTTTCCGCAGGGTGTCGAGATTCTCGCGGTAGTCCCGGTCATAGCGGAGGATGACGCCGTAGCGCTCCAGGCCCTCGACCGTCGTTGTCAGCGGCATTCCGCCGAGCGCAACCTCCAGGGTATCCTGCACCTCGCCGATGGTCAGCCCGTAGCGCGCGATGGCGTCGCGATCGATTTCAAACTCGATGTAGTTGCCGCCCATCACCCGCTCGGCGAAGACGCTCGCCGTGCCGGGCACCCGGCGGATGAGGACCTCGATCTGTCCGGCGATCCGCTCCAGTTCGGCCAGGTTCGCGCCAGCAACCTTGATGCCGACCGGGGTCTTGATTCCGGTCGCCAGCATGTCGATGCGCGTCTTGATCGGCATCGTCCAGGCGTTGGTGAGCCCCGGGATTTGCACGGCAGCGTTGAGCGCGGCGGTCAGCTCGTCGACGGTGCGGCGGCGGTGCGCGATCACCCGTCCGGCGGAATCGGCGATGTCAACCGCCGGCCAGTCCTCCTCGGGTTTGAGCATGATCGTCGTCTCGATCATGTCCATCGGCGCCGGATCGGTGGCCGATTCCGCCCGCCCAACCTTGCCGAAAACCTGCTGCACCTCGGAGAACGAATGGATGATCTGATCCGTCTGCTGAAGAACCTCCCGGGCCTTCGTCGGAGAAATCCCTGGGAAGGTCGTCGGCATGTAGAGCAGGTCGCCCTCGTAGAGCGGCGGCATGAATTCCGACCCGAGGCTCTGGTACGGGAAGGCGGGATTGAGCTTCGCCGCGAAGGACTTCATCGCTCCGTCCGGCAGCGGTTGCACCACCCAGGCGTTCCAGGGAAAGAAAACCCAGCCGACAATAAATCCCGCGCCGATGATGACCCACCAGCGAAAACGGATGGCCAGATCGAGCAGCGGATGGTACAGCCAGATGAGCATCCGGTTGAGGGGATTCCTGTCCTCCGGCGGGATCTTTCCGCGGATGAAAAAGCCCATCAGCACAGGCGCCAGGGTGACCGAAAGCAGCGCCGCCGCCGCCATCGAGTAGGTCTTCGTGAATGCAAGCGGCTTGAACATCCGCCCCTCCTGCGATTGCAGCGTGAAGACGGGCAGGAACGAGACCGTGATCACGAGGAGCGAGTAGAAGAGCGTGGGACCGACCTCGGTGGCTGCATCGCGGATGATGTCCCAATGCGGCTTCCTGCCCCCGTCGCGCTCGATGTGCTTGTGCGCGTTCTCGATCATGATGATCGCCGCGTCGACCATCGCCCCCACCGCAATGGCGATGCCGCCCAGCGACATGATGTTCGAACTCAGGCCCTGCCCGAACATGATCGCAATCGAGGCCAGGACCGCGATTGGCAGGATGACAATCGCGACGAACGCGCTGCGAAGGTGCATCAGGAACAGCAGGCAGACCAGCGCAACCACGATGCATTCCTCGATGAGCTTCTCCTGGAGCGTGCTGACGGCGCGGTCGATCAGGGCGGTGCGGTCATAGGCGATCGTGTAGGTGACACCCTCCGGCAGGCTCTTCATCGCCTGGTCGAGCCGCGCCTTCACCGCCTGGATGACCTGCCGCGTGTCGACGCCGTAACGCACCACCACGATGCCGCCGACGGTCTCCCCTTCGCCATTGAGCTCGGCGATTCCGCGGCGCATGTCGGAGCCGAGTTGCACGTTGGCAACGTCGCCGAGGCGCACCGGCGTGCCGCCGGGTCCCCGGCCGACCGCGATCTTGCGCAGGTCGCCGACGTTTTCCACATAGCCCCGCACGCGGAGGATGAATTCCTTCTCCGCCATCTCCAGCGAGCGGCCGCCGACCTCGCCGTTGCTCTTCTGCACGGCCATCGCGACGTCACTGATCGACAGGTTGTATGCGTGCAACCGGTGTGGATCGACCGTGATCTGGTACTGTTTTACGAAGCCGCCGACCGAGGCCACCTCGGCCACGCCCTCGACGCTTGAAAGCTGGTAGCGCAGGAACCAGTCCTGCATCGAACGCAATTCGGCGAGATCGTGCTTTTTCGAGTTGAGCGCGTACATGAACGCCCAGCCGACCCCCGTCGCATCCGGCCCCAGGCGCGGCGTGACGCCGGCGGGCAGGCTCGTCTGGAGGCCGTTGAGGTATTCGAGGACGCGGCTTCGCGCCCAATACGGATCGGTGCCGTCCTCGAAGATCACATACGCGAATGAGTACCCGTAGAACGAATAGCCGCGCACCACCTTGGCCCTCGGCACCGAGAGCATCTTCGTGGTCAGCGGATACGTGACCTGGTCCTGCACGATCTGCGGCGCCTGCCCCGGCCACTCGGTGTAGATGATCACCTGCGTGTCCGAGAGATCCGGGATCGCGTCCAGGGGGATCTCCCGCAACGCGTAAACCCCGCCGGCAATGACCGCAGCCGTCGCCGCGAGGACGAGAAACTTGTTTCTGAGCGAAAACTCGATGACGGCTTTGAGCATGGGGTTCCTCTCCGGATAATCCTCAGTGCAGCATCTTCTGGATCGCCTCGCGAAGCTGGCTTTCGGAATCGAGCATGAACTGCCCTGAGGTGACGATGCGCTCGCCTCCGGCAAGCCCGCTCAGGACCTCGTAGTTGCCGCCTTCGCTGCGGTTGCCGAGTTTCACCTCACGCGGCTCGAACGAGCCCCCGTCGAGCGCGATGAACACGGTGTTCCGTTCGCCGCTGCGCAGGACTGCGGTCTCCGGAACGAGCACGGCGGAGTCGGCGAGTTGCGCGACGAACACCACGTCGGTGAACATTCCCGGCCGGAGAAAGCCGTCGGCGTTGTTCAGGACGATCCGCGCCAAAACCGTGCGCGTCTGGTCTTCAACCTGGGGAAGCAACCGGTCCACACGGCCGGTGAAGGTGCGCTGCGCACCGTAGGTCGTCCGAACCGTTGCCGACTGCCCTTCCCGCACAAACGGCAGGTCGCTCTCGTAGATCTGGGCGATGACCCAGACGCTCGCAAGGTCCGCAAGCCGGTAGATGCGCTCGCCGGGCTTCATCATCTGCCCGGCGACGGCCATCTTCTCGATCACGACGCCCCCAGCGGGCGCGCGAAACACATGGGTGCGCGGCACCGCGCCCGAGCGGTCGAGCTCCGCGATCTCGTCCGCGGAAAGGTCGAGCAACTGGAGCCGCGCCTTCGCCGCACGGGTCAGCGCGCCCGCCTCGCTGCCCTCGGCGCGGCGCGCAACCACGTAATTCAATTCCGCGTTGTACAAATCGGGCGAGTAGATCTCGAACAGCGGATCGCCCTCCTTGACCGTCGACCACGTGGTGTCGACATCGATCTTCTCGATCCAGCCCTCGTACTTCGTGGTGATGTCGCGGTAGCCCTGCTCGTTGTAGGTCACGCTGCCCACGGTGCGAAACTCGCGCCGCACGGGTCCTCGGGTGACCGGCGCCGTCTTGAGATTCATCCGTTGAATCGTGCCCGGTTCGATCCGGATTGCGGTGTCCTGGACCGCCTCGTCCTCGTAGACGGGAACCATGTCCATCCCCATCGAATCCTTGCCCGGCTTCTGGCTCACCTCCCCCGGCATCATCGTGGACTTGTAGTACTTCACCGTTCGCGAAACCGCGGCGTGAACGGCCGCGCCGACGACATTTGCGCGGACCGGCTGCAACGTCATGCCGCAGATCGGGCAGTTGCCGGGTTCATCCCTGATGATCTGCGGATGCATGCCGCAGGTATAGAGCTGCTTTTCCGCCGGCGCTGCCGAAACGATCCCGGTGGCACAGATCAGGCAAAGCACCGCGCCGGCAAACACCGTGGAAGAAGACAAATGGGTTCTCATGGAAGAAAGGAAAAGCTCAGCGATCGGTTGTGGTTGCTGATTCCGGCAGCAGCGAGCCGGCGCCGGCCGCGATTTCGGCGGTCATTTGAAGGAGCCCGGTCACGGCCACCTCGCGATCCCGCAATGCTCCGAGGCGCTCGATCTGCATGTTTGCCGCCATGAGTCGCGCCTCCGGGATCATTCCGGCGCCACCCATGCCCGACTGAATTGACGCCTCCGCTGAAACAACCGTCCGGTCGACATTCGGCAGCGCCGTCGTGTCGATGAACGCAATCATCCGGTCGGCTTCGCGAACCATGTACAGCATTCGGGCCAGTTCGGCCGCCATGCTCAGGCGCTCCGCACTGACGTTGGCCGACGCGGCTTCACGGCGCGACCGCGCCGCTGCAATCTGACCGGCGACCTTGTCGCGCCACACCGGTAGCGTGACGGTCCCAAGCGGCCGCCACATCCACGGCGATTGTTTCACATCGACCATGAGTCCCGCGCTGAAATCGGGGTACCTCCCCTGGCGTGCAACCGCTTCGCCGGCCATTGCCATGTCGACCATCGCGCGCATCCTGGCGAGATCCGGATTTGCCGCTTGCACGCGCTGCCAGATCGCCTCCTCCGAAACAACGACCGTCGGCGCCAGCGGAAACCGCGGCCAGAACGGATCGGGGTCCGCAGGCGCAAGTCCGAGGGCGGCCTTGAACTGCACCTGTGCCGCATGACGGCGGTCGTCAAGCGTGGCGATTTCAGAACGGATCCGTTCGGATTCACCCGACGTCCGTATCTGACCCTCAAGCGTCGTCATACCGCGTCCAGTCGAATAGTCCGCTGCGGCGATTTCAGCGGACTGCCCCAGCGCCTTCAGCGAGGCATCGCGCAATCGGATTGCCTCTTCAACGAACGCAAGTTCGATCCAGGCGTTGCGCACGCCCGCAGCGGTTCGGACCACGGCTGCAACATACTCGCGGTAGGCGACCTCGCTGCCAGCCGTCGCTTCGCGCGCCATCGTCGCCCGTTTTTCCGGGGCCATCAGGTCGAACATCACGCCGGGCATCAGCGACATCAGCGTTCCGGCGATATCTGCCTGAAAGGTGATTTGCGGGTCAGGCAGCGACCGGGCCGCCGCAATGGATTCCACCGATGCCCGCCACTCGCTATAGGCCGCGAACACGGAAGGATGTTTGAGCATCGCGAAACGCACGTAGTCTTCAGGGCGGGACTCCTCGCCCAGCACCGGAAGCCGGCCCTGTGCCGACCGCAGCTCGTCACCGATCGCAGCGACGCGATCGCGCGCGCCGTGCTCCTGGGCGGACGGTGTGGTCGTACACCCAGCGAGCAGGACAAGGGTCCAGGCAACGGCGACAACGATCGTGGCGGAGCGGATCATGGTTCAGCTCTTCGCCTTGCAGGAGCCGCAACCGTGGCAACCATTCGCGGCCATCTTGACGGCGGACTGATTATTGACGGATGACTGGGTCGCGGTCACCGGGGTCGCGGCCTGCGGGCTGTTCCGATTCTGCCAATACTGCGGACCAGGTCCCGCAAACGTGAGTGTGGCAGACGCGGCTAGAAGCATCGATGTGGCAATAAGCTTAATGGTCTTCATGGAATGATGAGGCTGTTTTGTTCGATTGTCGCGCGCGGTGCGCGGTTTTCGTGAATCATACACCGCGACCCGCAAAATCCCTCAGGCAGGGAGAGGAAACCTGAAACCTGAGAGCTGAAACCCAGGAAATCCACGTTTCAGGTTTCCGGTCTCAGGTCTCAAGTTTCTGCTTTCAGGACTCCATATGAGTGATTTTGAAGGATGTGGTGTATCATATCTGGACGTAAACCGGTTCTCGCCGGGCCCGCCCAATTCGCCAAACTGAGAGGATGCCCATGAAACCACCTGAATTTCTGACCCAGGCGCTGCGGGTCTGGAGGGTCTCGCCGCCACCGGACCCAAATTTCCGGGGTGCCGTCTGGCAGCGCATCGAGGATACCCACCGCACGACAAGTTGGCCGGTGTTCGTGCGCGCGCGCGCCGCCAGCCTGATTCTGGCCTTGGCCGTGACAGTCGGCGTATCCGGATGGACCGGCCATGCATTTGCCCGCACGCGGGTGCGAGCCGACCGCGATTCGCTTGCCGCCAATTATCTGGCCAGCCTCGATGCCCGCGTGCACGCTGGCCTGAAGGAGTGACATCCGTGAAGAACGCACTCATCGCCGCAGTGGTGTTTGCTGCCACTGCCCTGGTTGCCGGCGTCCTCGGCTATCGAGCCGGATGCGATCCCGCCCTGCACCAAGCCGCGCGTCAGGGCGACGCGATGGTCTGGCTAAGGAGGGAATTTCACCTCACCGATGCGCAATACGCTGCAATTGAAAGGCTCCACAGCGCGTACAACGGAACCTGCGAGGAGCACTGCCGGATGATCCAGGAGGCGATGACGGCGCGGGACGCGCTGCGCGCCGCGCACCCCGCCGACGCGGAAGCCGTTGCGGCGGCGGACCGTCATCTTCGCGACCTGAGCGCCCGTTGCGAAACCGCGCTGCTTCGACACCTTGAGGAAGTGGCGGCGTTGATGTCGCCCGAGGACGGGCGCCGTTACCTGAACACGATGCGGCCCCTTGTGGCGAAGTTCGACCACTCCGGAGCGCCGAATCTGGGTTTCACCACGACGGAGCCCAAAAATGGACATTGAGAACGGCGCGCCCGACGACGAGCAATTGATGATGCGGTTGCAGGGTGGCGACTACGACGCTTTGGCGGTGCTCATGCAGCGGTGGGAGGTTCCGGTAAAACGGCTCATCTTCCGCCTGGTCGGCAATTCCGCCGACGCCGAGGATCTCGCCCAGGAAGCATTCGTGCGGGTGTATCTCAAGCGCCACACCTACCGGTCCGGAGCAAAGTTTTCTTCCTGGGTTTTCGCCATCGCCGCCAATCAGGCGAAGAACCGCCTGCGCTGGTGGAAGCGGCGTCCGACGCTTTCACTCAACGAATGGCTTGATTCCGGGGGCGACCCCGGCGGCGAATCAATCGCTCTGGCGTCGTCTCCCCCGGGGGATGATGACAACGGGCGGATCGCCGCGGTGCAGACTGCGGTGTTCGCCCTACCGCTCGACCAGCGGACGGCGATCGTCCTTTTCGAATACGAGGAGAAGTCGATGGAGGAAATCGCGGCGATCGCGGGTTGCTCCGCCAAGGCGGTCGAGAACCGCCTTTATCGCGCCCGCCAGACATTGCGCCGCGCCTTGAAGCAACCCTGATGGAAACTGGGAAATAAAAACGCCGCCCGGACGTGCCGGGCGGCGTTGAAGATAGATTTGGTCAAACCAACGATCCAACTCAGTGGTTCGGGCTGACCACGCTCGTGTCAACCGGGGTCGGGGTCGTGACCGGTGTTGTCGTCCCTGTCGTCCCCGTCGTCTGAGTCGTGGAACCCGTGGTCCCAGTCGTGGTATCAGTCGTGGTCCCGGTGGTCGTTCCGGTGGTCGTTCCGGTGGTCGTTCCGGTTCCTGTCGAAGTCTGCGTTGTCGGCTGGGTCACATTCGCCGTCTCTTGAGTCGCTTGAGCGGAGCCGGTCGCAGTTGTCTGAGTGGCCTGCGTCGCCGTTGTTGTCGCCGTCGCAGCCGTGGTCGTCGCCGCAGCGGCCGTGGTCGTCGCCGCCGCAGCCGTGGTCGTCGCTGCAGCGGCCGTGGTCGTCGCCGCAGCGGCCGTGGTCGTCGCCGCAGCGGCCGTGGTCGTCGCCGCCGCAGCCGTGGTCGTCGCCGCCGCAGCCTGCTGGGTTGCCGTGGCCGCCTCAGTCGTGGACGCCGCCGCCGCCTGCTGCACCTGCTGGGTCGTCGTTCCAGTCGATGTCGCCACAGCCTGCGTGATCGCATCAGAAGATTGTGGAGCCGCCTGTTGCACTGCAGCCGTCACCACGCCTGCCGATTGCGGCGCCGCCGTTGATACTGCAGCAGCCACCGCAGCAGCCTGCGTCGGCGCTGCTGTTGCCACCGCGGACGCCACCGCAGCAGCCTGTGTCGGCGCTGCCGTTGTCACTGCAGAGGCGATTGCCGCCGCCGAACTCGCCGCCCCTGTCGTCGCCCCCGAAGCTGCAGAAGCCGTCGTCACCGCAGAAGCCACCGCCACAGCCTGCGTCGGCGCTGCTGTTGCCACCGCGGACGCCACCGCAGCAGCCTGCGTCGGCGCTGCTGTCGTCACTGCAGACGCGATTGC
>Ga0265323_10000254_pt1 | contig 31452 bp, 24 predicted proteins | sample 41225metaG_FD_193580 | JGI IMG/M metagenome (GOLD analysis project Ga0265323, IMG submission 193580) | Rhizosphere microbial communities from Carex aquatilis grown in University of Washington, Seatle, WA, United States - 4-12-25 metaG | ecosystem: Host-associated > Plants > Roots > Rhizosphere...
TTGTACCACCATTGGTAGTGCGATAAATTTTATCTGGATTCCACCAATCAATTGTACAAACTATTACTGTTTTTGGATTTGAAGCGTCAACAGTTACACCACCAAAACCACCTCCTGCACCGGTTGGGGTAATTTTTGTCCAGATTCCATCGGGAATATGATATTTCCAGACTGTCCCACCCGAAGCATTGCTTGGTCCAGCCCCGTTATTATAAGCTAAGTATAAAGTTGAATCAGAAGCTAAAGCCGCATGAGGAGCCATTTGTTTTGTAGGACCACCCGGAACTAAACTCCATGAAATTCCTGTATCTGTTGAAACATATAAATTACTTCCGGCTGTTGTCGCATTGACTCCAACATAAATCGTGGATGTTTTCTTCCCGGGTTTTCCGGTAGTTTTATCAAAAAGCACGAAATTTAATCCATAACCCGCATTTCCTTTTACAGGGAAACTTGTTACATTACTCCAAGTTGCGCCTGAATTTGTACTTCGCCAAAGTCCTTTACTACGCGATCCAAAATAAAGCGTACTGGTAAGGTTTGGATCAACGACAAGGCGCTCGCCGGCATTGCGGTCATCGTTATTGCCACCCATGGGTACCGCAATTTTATATTTAGTCCATGTATCGCCTCGATTAGTGGAACGCAGAATGAGCCCATTTCCTGCAGATTCATACATGCCAACAGCGGCATAAACAATATTAGAATCTAAAGGGTCAGGGGCTATGCCTTCAATTCCCTGAAATGTTGCACTATCCCTGCTAAATTCATCGGTTATAGGAATCCAACTTTTTGTAAGCTGGTTCCAGCGATATGCGCCTCCCACATCAGTACGTGCATATACTAAACCATTTGCTACCGGGCTAAATATAATACCTGTAACAAAGCCGCCACCAAGCATTACAACATTTTTATATTTATAAGGAATTATCGATTGGCCTAAAAGCATATTATTTTGAAAACCGGCCAAAAGAATAATACTTAAACAGATAATTATTATTTTTTTCATGCTAATAATATTAATTGATAATTTAATTAATCGAAATAAATAAAATTCTTAACATTAAATATTATATTAATTGAAATGCGATTTTAAAAAAATAAAACCCTATGCTTCTTGCAATTTATTCTTCTATAATTAGTTGAAATATTTAAGATGGCATTTATCCTCAATTTACTCATTATAATTGTAAACCAAACTCCGTATTAAAGTATTCAATATGTTATTTTAATATCAGATAATTGGAATAGCAATATCTATGGCCAAAATTATAATATGTATTTGGAAAAAATTACAGTATAAGTATATATTTTAGGTACAAAATGTTCAATTTTGTTAGTATTTGTAAAAAAAATACCATTTATTTAATCACAAGAAAAAAATCTCTGAAACCAAAAATATCTCAGAGATTTTTTTTCAAAACTAAACTAAAAAAATCGAAGCAAATGCGCTTAAATCTTAAAGCTTTTAGTTTGAAGCTTTAATTTAAACAATAGTATTATTTTATAATGAGTTTAATTAAACAACTCTTTTCAGCAGAATTTAATTTTAACAGATAAACACCTTTACTAAAACCGGATAAGTTCAGGACATCCTGTGGTTTCAGTTCAACTGATGTTAATTTTTTACCTAAAACATCATAAACATCAGCGTTATATTTTCCATTAAAATTAGCTTTTACATTAAATATTCCATTGGAAGGATTTGGAAACACTAAAGCCGATTCTGCAAGAATACCAGACCTGATAGCGGCAGCTCCGGATTTTTTTAATATGAACATATCCCAATATGTCCATGAACCCGAAGTAACTGTGCTATAATAATTCCAAAATTCAATACATAAATGTTTTCCTGCATCTGCAGAACTGGCCTGAAAAGTATGATTCAAACTTACTAATTCCCATAATGGGGTTGCGGTATTAAGCATGTAACTGGTTGAATCAACCAGGGTTCTTTTTGTAGTATCTGTTCCGCTAAACACACTGAAATATATCCTGGCATCTGTGGTATCTGACAATGGATATGATGCCTGGGCTTGAGTTGTTAGAGAATAGGTTGCACCTTCTGCAGGAACAACATCAACAATCTGATAAATATGGGGATCCTGGTTATGAGAATACCCGACATTGTTACCATCGAAAGCAACTTTTACACTGTTTGCAGGATCATATCCGAACTTAGTAGAGTCCTCCCTGCCTGCATCAGCACATGTGTCTATTCTCCACCCGAAACCTTTAATATCGTTGAAATTACATTGAATTTTGGCAGGACTCGAAGGATATTCAAAGCTCGCATTGATAATAGGTACATTTGTTTGTGCAATCATTAACCTGGTTAAGCCTGCACAAAAAATTAGGAGTAGTAATTGTTTTTTCATGATGTTTAGTTTTTAATTATATTTAATTTAAATTAAAAAATAGTTATTGGTAATTTTAATAAATGCAATTAACAATCATTTGTATCTGGATGTTGAAAACAAGTAATAATTTTAATTGGTTCTTACTTTAATTTATCAATATTCAAAATAACCCTCCGGGATTTTGAGAATCATGGAAGGTTATCTTTCATATATTAATTATTTTACCAGGGTGGGTTCTGTGTCAAATTGGGATTTGCGTCAAGTTCGGCTTGTGGTAATGGATAATAATCATATTTGGGCGACTGGTAATTTTCATGTCCCGGTTTATCGGTATTAGCCATTTCCTGGGTTAACAAACCCCAGCGTTTTAAATCGTAAAACCTTTGTCCTTCCCTGAAAAATTCTATCATCCTCTGGTGACGTATTTCTGCCATCATCTGATCCTGGGTATATCCCGATGCAAGAGGAGCCAAACTGGCCCTTGCCCTTATCCTGTTTACCGGTGTATAAGCATCTGTTACTTTCCCTTGCATGGTAAGTGCTTCGGCGTACATCAACAGGATATCTGCAAAACGTAAACATTTTTCATTTATCTCCGAAACCTGATCCAATCCAACCGGTTGTTCATTTTTTGTCCACCAGTTTAGGTATTTACGGATCCTGCATTTGAATCCATAGGAGTTTGGATAGTTTTTTAGATTATAAGGCTTCTGATAATAGAACAAAGTGTCGGGACCACCATCCCATACAATAGAAGCATAAGCGCGTGGATCGAAATCTCCGGTCGTGGTTTTTTCCTTCATAAATTCGTCATATATTTTATTTGTCGGGTACAATTCATACCAGCAACCAGCTTCTGCGGGGCCAAATTCTTTTCCTGCAGCAGTACCCAAGCTCTGATCGGTTCCATTAAATTGCCATGGACCTGTTCCACCTACATGTTGAAACTCGATTTCAAAAAGCGATTCGATATTGTTATCGGTCTCTGGTTTGAAATTATCTGCAAAACTTTGCATAAGATCATAAGTATATGGCGCTTGTAATAATTTGGCCAATTCAGTTTCAGCCAACGCCCATTGTTTTGTATATAAATAGGCTTTACCCAGGAAACCTGTTGCAGCGCCTTTAGTAGCACGTCCAACCCATTCAGATGGATAAACTAATGGTAAATCAGCCTGGGCGTCCTGTAAATCTTTGATGACCTGATTCCAAATATCTGCTTCAGGGGATTTTTTCAGGAAATAATCATCTTTTGAACCAGGTACTTTTAGCCGAAGAGGCACTGATCCAAAATTAATAGCCAGGCCAAAGTTATTCAATGCCCTGAGAAATTTTCCTTCAGCAATAAATTGTTTCTTCGAGGCATCAGAAATAGGCGCACCCGGGGCTCTCTCAATTATCTGGTTTGACCTGAATATTCCGTCATATAATTCGGTAAATACCCATAAAACCTCTGTACAATTGGGATCATTGGTAAAGGATTGCAAAGCGTATAAGCACGGAACATCATTTCGGATAAACATATCATCACCCCTTCCATTTGCGATTTCAATCCCTTTGATACCCCAGTAGCCGCCATGCCAGGGTGTATCAAATACTTTATAAGTTGCACCCAATCCCTGAAGAAAATCGTTATCTGTCTGCCAAAATAAATCTGTTGTAAACGTATTAGGATTTTTCAATTCTAATTTTTTTTCGCATCCAAAAAAAAGTATTAACAAGGATAGGATACAAATAATTTTTCTGTATGTTTTCATTTTATTAAATTTTTAAAGTGAAACTTGAACACCAAAAAGCCATGTCCTGGGCAATGGATAAGCTATATGCCCATAATCTACGCCTCTATTAAGAATTCCGGCCTGCCAATCGTTTTCATTTCTTCCCAGGTCAGGGTTAAAACCTTTATATTTGGTAAATGTAAAAAGATTATCAGCACTGGCATAGATTCTGATTTTATCAATTTTTAGCTTATTTGTAACTTTCTTTGGAATAGTAAAACCAATTTGTATTGTTTTAAACCTTAAATACGAACCATCTTCCAAATACCTGTCAGATTCTGTATTATTATGATTTTTATCGAGTGTCGTTGGACGGGGTATATTACTATGGTTTTGCGGTGTCCAGAAATTCAATACATCTTTTGAATAGTTCCATTGTGTGGCAGTGTTTTCAAGATCCTGGCGCAACCCGTTAAATAATTTACCTCCCTGGGTTCCCTGTAAATACATTGTAAAATCTATTCCTTTCCATGACAAATTAATGTTGAAACTATATTCAAATTTTGGTTGGGCGCTACCCATGACCATTCTGTCCTTATCATCTATTTTCCCATCATGATTGGCATCGACAAATTTAATATCCCCCGGTTTTGCGTTGGGCTGTATGAGAATCTTATTGCCTTTTTTATCAAGAATCGGATTACCTACAGAATCGACCGCGGTATAATCATTTATTTCCTGTTGCGAATTAAAAATTCCTGCAGTTTTAATAAGGTAAAATGAGGCAATTTCAGTTCCTGCCATTGTTATAGTCGTATTCCCGCCATGATGTGTTGCCTGCCCTGCATTGAGTTGCTGTGTACCGGTACCAAGATGGTCTACAATATTTGTGACATGCGTATATGTTCCGGTAATATTATAAAGAAAATTTTCAATGTTATTTTTATAATTTATTGCAAATTCAATTCCTTTATTGGTTATCTGGCCAATATTGACAGGAGGATTACTGGTAGTTCCGGTTGAAGCCGGAAGTGGGACATAAACAAGTACATCGTAGTTTCTTTTTATAAAATAATCAGTTGAAAAAGTAAGTTGATTTTTAAGAAACCCTATATCTGTACCGACATTTCTGGTTGTTGCACTTTCCCATTTAATATCCTTGGCCGCATAGGTTGTTTGAATTGTTCCTATCCATTTATGCTGGTTGACTCCAATAACATAGTTGTCATTGGTTGAAACCCCGGTAGAATATTGATAATCGCCAATATTTGAATTACCTAAGGAACCATAACTGGCCCTTAATTTTAAATCGTTAACTACATCTTTCAGGCCTTCGAAAAAAACTTCACGTGATATATTCCAACCTAAACCTAATGAAGGGAAATTACCAAACCTGTTTGCCGCACCAAACTTTGACGATCCGTCACGTCTGAAAGTACCGGTCAAAAGGTATTTATCATCATAAGAAGCAACGATACGGCCCAGATATGATAAATAAGCCCAGTCATCTTCGGATCCACTTGCAGTTACTCCCACCGTTGCAGCATTAAGGACACCCAACCCTTCCGGAAGAGATGAACCTGACCCGGTCATTCCACGCCATTTATTCTGTTCTAAAGTAAAACCTGCCAAAGCATTTATATTTAGTTTTCCGATTGACCTGTCATAATTTAGTGTATGTTCCTGGAGAAAATAATTAATTTGTTCCCTGGATTCGGATAAGCTTGTGAGACTTGTAAAAAATGCCCCTACAGTATAATCATAGGTGTAATTGCTATTATACCTGAAGGTAGTATTATAACCCACATTGTATTTGTACTTTAATCCTTTAAGTAGTTCAAGTTCTGCAAAAAGGTTTACAAACACTTTGTAATATTGATCCTTTGGTACCTGTAAGAATAATTGGGCGACAGGGCTGGCCACATTTATAACATCGCCGGAAGCGCCAGCATAACGGGTACCTGGAGAAGTTGAAGTATCATTATAAACCGGAAAAGCAGGTATCATTTTTGCAGCCGCTGCTGCAGGGCCTCCTCCCTGACCTCCCCAACCGTCAGGCATGGTCCTCCAATTTTCATTCGAGAGCATTACAGTTTCACCTACCCTGAATCGTCCTTTATGATAATCTGATTTCAACCTCAGGTTCAGACGATCATAATCGGTTTCTTTTATAATTCCCTGCTGACCGAAATATCCTCCCGAAACACCATAAGTATAATTGTCACCTCCACCGTTTGCAGACAATTCATAAGATTGAACAGGGGCTATCTGGTAAATCTCATTTTGCCAATCAGTATTTATGATATTCCCATTCTTGTCAACAGGTAAATTTTTGGCAATACCAAGACGAGGCAATGGTTTTTTGTTTGTAGTATCATTATCATGTGCAGCATTATCAACCTTAGCCCATTCTACGGAATTACAAACATTCATTTTTTTAACAATTTGTTGCCAACCGTAACTCATATTGAAAGAAATTTTATTATCGCCTTTTTTCCCCATTTTAGTAGTAACAAGAACCACACCTGCAGATGCCCTGGCTCCATATATTGCAGCGGCAGATGCATCTTTCAAAACTGTAATCGTTTCGATATCTGAAGGAAGAATATTATCAATATTACTGATAAAGTTTCCATTACCATCAGCATATCCGGCAGGGACTCCATCAACAATATATAATGGATCTGTTACATTGTTTGTAGAACTTACCCCACGAATTAATACCCGGTTGCGGGCTCCGGGCGAACCACCTGAAGCTTCTATTTCCACACCTGCCATTTTACCCTGTAAAGCTTTTACTGCCGTGTTGGAACCTTCGGTCTTCATGTCTTCGGACTTAACAGATGCAACCGCTCCTGTCAAATCTTTTTTCTTAACCGTGCCATAACCGATGACTACTACTTCATCCAAAGATGTCAATTCAGGTGATAACATAATATTAAAAATCTTTTGTCCTTTTACTGCAATTGTTTGTGAATTGTAACCAACATAGGAAATCACCAATTCTGCATTTTCGTTATCAACAGTTATTGAAAATTTACCATTCATGTCTGTCACCACAGCAGTTTTTGTGCCTTTTACAACAATACTTGCACCGGGCAGTGTTTCCCCGGAATCTTCTGCTTTTACAAACCCGGTTATTGCAATTCCCTGTTGTTGCGCACTTTGTTTGCTCTTTATAACAATAGTTTTATCCAAAACAGTATATGTTGCGCCAGCTTCTGCTAATACCTTATCAAGAATTACACTTAATAATTCTTCATTGGCACTAACAGATACTTTTTGTTTAAGGTTTATCTGATCGACATTATAAAATACATTAAAATCCGTTTGTTTTTCAATTGCATTAAAAACGTCTTCCAGGTTTCCATTTTTAATATCCACCGTAAGTTTAGCATATTGCGAATAAACCGTAGCGGATATATTTAAGGTTGTAACTGTTATTAAAATAGTTAGTAATTTCATATTTAGCGGAATTTTTGGCAGGAAAAATTTTGATAAAATAATTCCATTCGAGTTAGTTTTACTCATATCTTTGTAATTAGATGGTTAATATTTAGCTAATGCATAGTTTGGAAATACAGGCATTAGCTGTTGACTATTTATAGAACGGGAAATGCTCAGCATTTTCCGTTTTTATTAAGGAGAAATGAACTTATGGACTTCTCATGGTTTTATAGTTTAGTTAGTATTAGATTTTAAGTTAGAATTTAATATTTATCTTTTATCTATAATAATCAGCTTATCTGTTAAATTATACTTTATAGGTGTTGTAAGGCGGATAGCATCCAGCACCTGAAATATTGTTTCATGGTGGCCAAACCTTCCCTTATATTTTTGCTGTAATAAAGTTGAATCATTTACTATTATATCATAACCATACCATCTTTCTAATTTTGTTTTGATATCCTGTAATGATTCATTGTCAATACTAAGAACCTCATCCTTCCATGGTATAATTGGTTCAGGAACTATTGATTTTTTCTTATCAACGGAAACAAGATTTATATTCTTGTTATCAATTGGTTTTTTATGTACATCGGAAATTATTAATAAATTGTCAGATTCTGTAAACGTAGCTTTCTGATTTGGTTTGAGAATATAATCTCTGCCTATGGAATTGCGGGCGAATACTTTCTTTAAGCTTACTTTTCCATCTATTAGAATAGTTTCTATTTTTTTGTCTTCAGGATAATTCTTGACATTAAATGTTGTACCCATAACCATTATTTCAAGTTTACCTGCACTTACAATAAATTTCTGTTTCTTAAATTTTGCAACCTCAAAGTAAGCTTCGCCTTCAAGAAAAACTTTGCGTTCGTTATTTGTAAACTTTTCAGGATAACTTAATTTCGAGTCAGAGTTTATCCAGATTTTTGTACCATCCGCCAATACCAATTCTGAGCGTTGGCCCTTTGGAACTATTAACTCATTGTATTTTGCAATTTGTTTACTTTTAAAAATAAAATAGTTATTAAAAAGTAAAAATGCAATACTGAAACCTATAATGAATATGGCTGCATATTTTAAGAACCGGAGGATAATAATATTATTATTAGATTTATAAACCTTTACGTTCGATAATAAAACCTTTTTTGAAAATTTCCCGAATTCATTATCTGTATCATTTATCCTGAAATTTAATGAATTGCCTGTCGAATCCCAGATAAATTTTAATTCAAGAAAAAGTTTTTTGGTATTTTCATTTTCTTTAATTTCATTTAATAATATTCTCCTGGATACCTCATCCAGATTGCCCTCAAGGTAATTGATAATTAAATTTTCTAAATTTTCCATGCAAATTAAGTTCTAATATTATAGACACAGAAATTACTTTCCTTACTTAGATAAAAAGTAAATATTTTTTTTGAAAATGAAAAGTTTCTGATTTAAGAGAAAAAAAAAATTAATTTTTCTTTAATAAATTTTAGTGCAACATAAATGTGGGTTTCAACAGTACGTTTTGATAAATTGAGTTCTTTTGCTATTTTTTCAGAAGAGAGCCCTTCAATCCGGCTTAATTTAAAAACCAATTGCTGTTGATGTGGTAACAGATTAATAATTCTTTCCAATTCCTGCTGCAGTTCTGTTGAAAATATTTTTTCAGTTATCCTGTCATTATTATAAAAATCAATTTCATATTCCAGTATTTGAAGATCGGAATCAGTATAATAATTTAAGATTTTATCTTTTGAGCGCAATTTATTTAAGCATTGATTTCTTGTGCTGATTACCAGGTAAGATTCAATGTTATTAATATTAACGGCATTTTCTTTATGGTTCCAAAAATTCAGAAAAACATCCATCACTATTTCAAGGGCCAATTGTTTGTCCTTTATAAATCTGAGTGCAAATGAAAATAGTTTTGTATGATAGATTTTAAAAAGATGTTCAAACGCATAATAATCGCCCTCTTTAAGTTTCTGTTTTAATATAACATCAGAAAAATCCATTTTAAAAATATTACTTAAAAGAGCTTGATCAAAATATTCACCAAATATAGAAAATTAATATTATTGAGGGATTTTTAATGTGAAAATAGATTCGTATTAATGGGAAAATCAGCCAATAATAGAAAGTTTTTGTCAATTATCGCCAATTATCAAATCCAGATCTTCTATTCACTATTGCTTACGAAAGCAACCTTTTTACTATCGGGCGACCATGAAGGTACATTAATTGTGCCCTGGCCTCCATATAAATGGGCAATAACCTTTGGCTTGAAATCAGTAGAATTCATTATTCTTAACATAATATGTTTGTAATAGGGATGGTCCCATGAATTTACTTCAGGAGGATAGGATAAATAAATTATATTTTTACCATCCGGGGATTGATGTGCAAACCAATTCTGATATTCATCGAATGTAATTTGCGCCTGATCTGAACCATCGGCTTTCATTCGCCAAATCTGCATTGTACCTGACCGGTTTGAATTAAACCAGATTAAATTTCCATCTGTTGAGTATTCCGAACCATCATCGAGAAATGGATTATTTGTCAGTTGTGTTTCTTCCCCACCTGTTACCGGAATTCTATAGATATCCCATTGATTGTTTCGTTTTGCAGTATAAATTAAGTTTTTTCCATCTGGTGACCATCCATGCCAATATGAAGGGCTTTTATCCGTAAGTAGTTTTGGAATACCGCCGTTTATGGGCAATGTATAAATAACTGAATTTTCCCCAACCGTACGGTCTTTTGCATGATGACTGATTGCAATATTTTTCCCATCCGGGGAAATACCATGATCGTTATTGTTTGCATTGGCAAAATCGGTATTTATCAATTCCGGATTGCCACCTTCAACCGGAATTCGATAGATTAAACCTTTACTGTTAAAAATAAGATAATTCCCATCCTTAGTCCAATTTGGAGCTTCAAACGGAATTTCTGATCGATAAATTATCTTACGTAAGCCTGTTTCCACATCCAATATCTCCAACCGGGAGCCAATGTAATCTTTATATGGAACGAAATCCTTTTTAGCGGGAACTGTTAACCTCGTATTTGTAAATTCAGTTTCTTCAACTACTTCGGGATTATGGGCACAAACAAACAGACCGACATAAAAACCGCCTGTATCGAATTGCATCTCCAATTCTCCGACTTTCTGCAAAGGATCACCGGGTTTTGCCACTTTTGAGAAAACAAAATTTCCTGTTTTTTCAAGTTGCAGTATTGAAAATGATTTTGAGTTAAACTGAATTTCTTTTGTCGTCGAATCTTTTTCCTGCCTGTATTGCATAGAAATAAGGCCATCACCATGATTCGCAATACTCACGTATCGAGCTCCCGGTTCAAAACTTTCGCGTATTATAAGTCCTGCTTTACGATGAGGTTCCACTCCACTTCCTATCCATTCGAGCCATGAATAAAGAATAAAATCAGTTTTCATTTTTTTCCAGACAAAGAAAAATTCATCATCATTTAACCACATGTTTTTTCCTGATCCTTTCAGGGAATATTTTTCAGAATCCTCATCATATAGACAGGAACCTTTTGTTTTTACTTTTCCTATATCTGAAGAATTATCAAATACGCCAAAAGAGGTTTGTGCTGTCATGGCAAATGAATTTTGAATTATTATAAAGCCGAAAAAAATGATGTTTTTATATAGTTTCATTTTTTAATTTGGTCTTAATTTATTCAGTGAATTTAGAATTTTCAACTTAAAATTAAATAAAATAATAAAGAAGTTTAACCTTAGACTGAAATTAAACTGCCTTTAACCTTGCCTTTCAATATTTATTCCATTTTAATAATTTGTTCATTGCCGTTATATTTAATAACCTTATTCGGTTTGACGTTGAAATTTAATCCTGTTGGTTTACTTTTTCCAACCCAGATTATCTGGAATGTACGGGATTCAGGCATCCCGGGAAATGTTCCTATTCTGTTACCTATGGTAAGTAAACGATTCTGTTCATTATAAGTAAAAGGAATTTCCGAATATGCCCCCTTTTCATAATTATAATTAATATTTTCATCTTCATATAATTTAAATGAACCGTCTTTGCCTGTGAAAACATATAATGTAATTGGATCAATCTTTTCAGAAGCATATTGAATTTCCGGTCCGACCGGAATAATTGATCCTTCCTTAACATAAATTGGAATAATATTAAGCGGAGCAGCGGCTTCAATAGATTGACCTCCCTCGAAATATTTTCCTGAAAATAAATCGTACCATCCTGTAGAAGAAGGAAGGTAAAGTTTTCGTGATCTTTCTTTGTACCGGTAAACCGGATTTACAAGAATATCCGGGCCAAACATATATTGATCGGCTATGTTATAAACATTGGTATCGGACTCAAAATCCATAATTAGAGGGCGCATAATGGTATAATCATCAAAATAAACTTTGCCTGCAAGTGAATATATATAAGGCATCAGGCGATATCTTAGTTTATCGAAAGAAAGCATTGCCTCGTATGCAGGTTGATTTTCAGTAGCGATATTGAACATTTCACGAAACGGATATTCCCCGTGCGCCCTGAAAAGAGGACAAAAAGCGCCAAACTGGTACCAGCGTGCCATTAATTCCCTCCATTCATCCAAATCGTCGCCTTTGGCATTCACATACCTGTTTTCAACAGAAAAACCACCTATATCCATTGTCCAATAAGGAATTCCTGAAATACAAAAACTCAGTCCACAGGCAATCTGGTTTTCCATGTCGTGCCAGCGCGTGGCAATATCGCCGCTCCATGTTGCCGCCGAATACCTCTGCAATCCTGCGAACGATGACCTTGTTAAAATAAACACTCTTTGATTGGGACTGGTAACACGCTGACCATCATAAACTGCTTTTGCATTGACCAGGGAAAATGAATTAAAATATTTTGTACTGGAACCAATTGCCGTGGGTCCTGTTAACTGCTTCCTGTCGTCTGTGGAAATATTTGAAAGGATATCCGGTTCCGTGGCATCGAGCCACCAGGCATCCACACCTTTGCTGAAAAGCTTTGTATTCATTTGATCCCAGAAGTACTTTCTTGCTTCCGGATTATAAGCATCGTAGAATGTTGAAACATAGCCGACCCAGTCCTTTTGTTTATTTTCAACATTCCTTTTATAAAGCCAGCCTTTTTTATTCATGTAATCATAATTTTTTGTTCCTGTATAGAATTTTGGCCAAACCGAAATCATGAAATGGGTATTCATTTGATGTAATTCCTTAATCATGGCTTCAGGATCTGGAAAACGGGATGAATCGAATTCATGGTCTCCCCATTTGTCTTCTTTCCAGTAAAACCAATCCATCACAATATTATCCAAAGGGATATTCTTTTTTCTGAATTCTTTTACAACAGATAATAATTCCTCTTGCGTTTTATATCGCTGGCGGCTTTGCCAGAATCCCATAGCCCATTTGGGCATTATATTGGCTTTTCCTGTTATTGTCCTGTACCCGTTAATAACTTCATCGGTATTTTTGCCATAAACAAAATAATAATTGATCTGATCTGCAGCTTCGGAGAATAAGGAGAGTTCATTTTGTTCAACCTGATTTAACGGCGGAAGGTACTTCAGCGAAATATAAGCTTCACCTCCATTGGGAATCCATTCAATTTTTAATTTGTACTTTTTACCTTTTTCCATTGATAAATAAAGCCTGGAACTCGTTGGATTCCATGATTGTCTCCATTTATCCACCAGGAGCTTTCCGTCTAACCACAATTTCGTATAACCCGATGTAAATAATATAAATTTATGCAAACCTGAAGTATCAGACTCGATGGAACCTTCCCACTTTACAAGTCCCGAATTTAAATTATAACCCGATGGAATTTTTTTCATTGAATTGAGATATTCATAATCAATTTCAGATTCTGTACGTTTTACATAAACTTTTTCGGGATTTGCAACTTCGGTGTAAACTACAGTTAAACCGCCCTGTGCGCCTTCCGGTGAATATAATTTCAAATGAGAAATGGATTTATAATCGCGGATATCCCCAAATTTAGAAATAGAATTATTGTCCCATAGAATGCCAAAGTTTTTTGAAGAAACCAGGTAAGGAATAAATGCAATGGTGTTGATTTGATAAAGATTTAAATCTTTTCCCTTTAAATTAACCAACCCATTTTGATTTTCACCAAGCCCGTAAAAAGCTTCATCGGAAGTCGATTCGAATTCTTCGCGAATTTTAAAACACTTTTTGCCATCCAGTTTATATGGAATATAGGTTTTACCACCTCCTTGTTTTTCCATCAGAACAGGTTTTCCCGTTGAGTCTGAAAATGAAATTTCACCGGTTATTAATGATACTTTTGTATTAATTAAAGGTGTATGTACAATAATGAAACCACCTTTTTCTTCAACCTGGCACTTATATTTTAATTCATCTGGATTGATGATCGCCATCAGGCTTTTTTCCGAGGAAAAGGTATCTTCAGAACTGGCAAGAACATGGATAATTTTATCAGATAAAGCCTGAACTTTTATAGCTTTCACCTGATTTTCAGTTCTTACTTTAAACCGGATAATTACGCCATTTGGAAGTTTTTCAATTTGTTTCTGGCATGAAATCAGAAATAATATTAAAAGTGGAAATACAATTTTTTTCATGAGTTTTATTTATTTATTGTTATGAATTTTGTTAAGTAGTGCAGCAATTTTAAAATATTATAAACTAAATACCTTAATTATTGCCAAAACAAAAATAGCAATTCTTTAGAAAATGCAATGGTCATAATTGTTAAGAAGGTTTAGATGAAGAATCAATAAAAACAGAAGGTTTAGAATAATCGTTAAATCCAATTGAATCCCATTCATTAGTCTGTTCAGTAGATTCTCTATATATTTTGAAATAATCGATAAAGTTATTGACCGATTTATCCCAAACAACTATATTTTTAGTATCAGGAGTTACACTGACTATATAGATTGAGGGTACTGAAAGAGGATCAGGTTGTATTATCCTTGCAGAATAATGATTTTGAGAAAAGTTATAGTATGAACTAAATAGCATACTAATAGTATAAAGAAATTTGAAAAACGAATTATTGCTTTTCATGATTTTTTCAATTTTATTTTGTTACAATTTTAAAGTTACAAATATTTGATAAATTCTTGAAATTAAATTAGAACTACTTGTCTTTATGTTGGGTAACGTTCTCGGCTACTTTCAGTGCGGTCCGCCGCGGCGGATGCTTGAGCGTCCCTATTACTCGGGATGTTCCCCGACAAACACACTTGTGCTAAGCACAAACTCTGATAACCCTTTGAACCCCGCGGCGAAACGCATTGGCTGCAGCCGATGCTAGCGGCTGTTAATTTTCGTCTTTAAATAGTTATCTGGAGTGAGTACTCCAATTTTACTCGTTTTATAATCTTTGATATTTCGAGTTATAATAACATTTATTACTCCGTTTTTTAAAGCTGAAAAATTTTGAAGTGCATCCTCAAAATCAGTAAATCCAGAATTTAAAGCATTGTCATAGTTTTTTTTACAAATATAATCAAGTTTTCAAAAAGTTAAAATATCCGCAGTGTCATTGGCTTCTATGGCTACTAAACATTTAATTTACAATAATTGTGGCCATCAAATTATTTTTTTTAAGCATAGTTAAATTTATAACATTTTTTGCTTCGAAGCAATGCCTTTTTCGGGATATTGCATTTTACGCTTGCGGCCACTTCCAGTGCTGTCCGCTGCGGCGGATGCGTGAACTTCTTTGCCCCCCTACAAAACCGCTTGTGTGAAGCACAAACTCTGAAAACCCGCTGAACCCCTCATTGATTATGAGCGCGAGTTGGCTGCTGCTAATTTATTTTTAATCCAATTGTTAATCTAAAATATCTATTATAAATATCATCCATGTACGAATATAAATCATTTAATCCAAACCTGTAATCTGGCTTTATTATTAGTTCATATTTAGAAATTGGAATCCTTAATCCAATCCCAAAGTAAACACCAACTGAATTTGATAATCCTGCCTTCTCGTCAATTTGATAATCTTTGTAAACTACATGATTATTTGCGTCAGGCAAATAAGTGTGCATTGTCCCTTTACGATTTGAACTAATTATCAAGTCTGCGTATCCACCAGTTTCAATAAAAAACTTAATCTTTTTACCGATATTAATTCTTAATCCAACCGGAATAGAAATACAATTTATATTATAGGTCAAATCAGTAGAATTGGCAAAATGCCCTTCGTACATATTTTTTATAAATTGACTTGTTCGATTATATTCAGTTCCAAAAATTAAGTTGATTTTTTTATCCGATAAGAATGAATGATAAGCCCCAATACCAAATCCATATCTATCAGAAGTATTTTCATTTTTAATATTTGTCCGGTTTGCTGATACACTAAATTCATCAAAAAAGAAATCAGTCTTATCTTGTCCGAATGTCGGTACTATAAAAAGTAATGAAATCAATATTATAATAAAATATCTCATTGTTGTCGTTATTTTTTTTACCCAACATTCTCGGCTACTTCCAGTGCAGTCCGCCGCGGCGGATGCGTGAGCGTCTTTGTCCTCTGGCAATGCCGCTGCACGCATATCACTGTGCTTGCAAACCCTCTGAACCCCGCATTGTTTGTGAGCAGCCGATGTTAGTAGCCGTAGATTTATATTCTTTTTCTTATAGATATAGAGCTTCTCTTAAAATGAATTACACCAATTATTTGAATCTCCAAAGGATCAAATATAACTTTGTAATAAATCCCATATGGAAATTTCTTTATCACAAATCTCCTAATTCCTTTATAAATTTCTTCGCAGCTATTTGGATTATTGGAAATAAATTGAATTGACTCTTCTACAGATTTATAAAATCTTGTCCCTAAGTCAATTTGTCTCAATTCATACCAAATATAGGCGTTGTCTATATCATTTTCAGCCTCCGATAGAATCGAAACGCTGTATGTCATAATAGTTTTTGATATTTATTTTGAATATCTGTCCAAGATTTAAATTTAGCATTTCCAGAATCAATTCTTTTAATACGTTCATCAAGGATTCTCTTATGTTCATCCGGAATTGTATCGAGTGATTGCTCTTTTGCAATGTCATCCCATAAAGTTTGAACAATCTTAATTTTATCTTTGACAGATAGTTTATGTAAATCCGACATTTGAAGCTTTGTCATAGTTTTTTTTACAAATATAATCAAGTTTTCAAAAAGTTAAAATATCCGCAGTGTCATTGGCTTCTATGGCTACTAAACATTTAATTTACAATAATTGTGGCCATCAAATTATTTTTTTTAAGCATAGTTAAATTTATAACATTTTTTGCTTCGAAGCAATGCCTTTTTCGGGATATTGCATTTTACGCTTGCGGCCACTTCCAGTGCGGTCCGCTGCGACGGATGCGCGAGCGTCCCGAGTACCCGGGATGTTCCCCGACAAACACGCTTGTGCAAAGCGCAAACTTTGATAACCTTCTGAAACTCCCATAGTTCGTGAGCAGCCGGTGTTAGTAGGCGTTATTTATTAATTATTATTTTATTCATATAAATATCCATATTGTCTCCAAATGTTCTGACTAAATATAGACCTGATTTTAAATTATCTGAATTTAAATATAAGATTTTTGATTCTATAAAAAGATTTTTGTAAATACGATGTCCAAATAAATCAAATATTTCTACCTTATATTTTTGATTATTTAAACTTGAATAATCAATAGTGAAATTACCAAATATTGGATTCGGATATATTTTTACATCATTTCTATAGGGATTTATTCGAATCGTTGTAAGTGTCTTTTTGGCCATAAATAATTGTCCATTAAACGAAACTTCAATAGAATCCTTATTGATATTTGGAACATTAATAGAAAAACAGAATCCGCAATCACATGTACATTCAGGGCCAACTTCAAAAGTCCGAATAATAATTGTATCATTTCGATTATTTACTGTTGCAGTTTTTTTAGTACAGCAATTACCCCCAATAAAACCATATATCTTAAGAGTATCATTTTGGATAATAAAATGTTTGTCCCAACCACACGGAGGTGTCCCAAAATCTGAGCATGAACTAACAATGTAATTTATCTCATTTATTTGAGCTGAATCTTTTACAACAATGTCCTGTTCAGAACTACCCTCACAACCATAATTGTCTTTAACATTTAGGCTTACATAATAAGTACCAGGTTTAATAAAAGTAAATTTTGGATTGGTATCATTTGATATTGAACCATCTGGAAATCCCCAAGTATAAACTAATGTATCATTCTTTCCTATCGTCGTTTTATTAATGAAATTTATTGTCACAGGAGCATATATTGAATCTATATTTTTTACATCTAATGAAAAATTAGCATTGGGTAAATATCTTAAGGTAAATGCATTCTCTTTTGTAATAGATGTTACTTTACCTCTTCTTTTATAATTTAAAGTAATAGCATATGTTCCTGAATCAAAATTAGGAATAGAGAAACCTGTCATATCATCGAAGCCACCATAATTTGAATAATTAGGCGTATAACCCCATCTTTCAATATTCCCAAAAAACCAGCAAATACTATCATCAGAAAATACAGTATCAACTGAAAAATGCGCACTGACCAAAGCATATTCGCAATTCCAATAAACTGCTTTTGAAGTCAAGCTTAACTTTGGTTTAATATATGTAGTATCTGCAGGCCCTCCTCCATTGGTAGTTTTTAAAAAAATTCTGCCATCAACTGCATAGCCAGTTATTGAATCGGTGAAACAAGCAGATTTAAAGTTACCACACTTAATGCCATAAAATTTTCTCCAACCATTACAAGCATTACTTGTTTTAAGTATTGAACCATTATTACCAAAAACATACCCTGTTTTATAATTAATAAAAGTAATATAGTTTAATTGCTCATTCAAATTTTGTATTGCAGACCAAGTAATTCCTCCGTCAACTGTTTCATAAATCAGTCCTCTAACTCCAACAGCGTATCCAGTTTTCGAATCAAGAAAGCTGAAGGAATAAAAATAACCATCAACTGAATATTGCGTCATTTTCCAACTGTTCCCTGAATTTTTAGTTAGATAGATTCCATCCTCACAAGCTACTAAACCTGTATCTCTATTAAAAAAATATACTGAATTTAAATTATAGGGTGTTGCTTTGGCTGTCTTAACCCATGTTTTACCTCCATTTATCGTTTTTAGAATCATAGCATATTCCCCGACAGCAAATCCAAATAGAGAATCAATCATAAATATGGAATGAATTTCATTTCCATCGCCAATTGCATAAACTGACCAAGTTTTACCTCCATCATTAGATTTCAAAATATCATTACCTCCTATAAAAACAATATTTGTATCAACAATACATATAGATTCTAAGTCCTTGCTATAACCACTTTTTATATATTGCCATGAGATTCCCGCATCATTAGTTTTTATTATTGTGCCTGAATCTCCAACGGCAAAACCTAAGTATTTGTTAACAAATTTAACATCATTCAAACTTTTTACCTGTGGTAAAGTTGATTGTTGAATCCATTGTGTAAATACTAGATTAGTATTTACAATGAATGCTAAAACAAATAATAAATGTTTCATATTATTTTCTATTAATGATCATCGAATAAATTGGCAACATAATGCCCGCTAACTTGTTTATAAATTCAACTTAACTGTTCCTATAAATCCATTTTTAAGGAGATTTTATAAAAGTTGTATTCTATTTTTTTTGCTTTTCAAATTATTTTATTAACCACAGTTAAATTTATAACATTTTTTGTTTCGCATCAATATATTCTTTTATAAACATTAATGCATCAAACCTCAACAAAGTAACCTTCATTTTAAAGATATTTTTAGCAAACCTGAAAAAATACGTTAAATAAAAGGTCCGTTCAATAAAGATATGTGTTCAGCAAAGGTTTTACCTTCGTTGTTTGTCTTATACCGTTTGGATATCTGTAATAGTCCAATGTCCCGAAAGCGTTCGGGAGGCCTATAACAGCTATCACAACGGCATTATACCAATATTTTTGGCATATTATAAATTTCAAATTAGTCTTATTTCAAAAACTATTATCTTTAGCGGCGGTAAAAAAGGATCTCATGATCACTCTTTTGAAAAAAGAAATAAACCAGTTTTTTAACACGGTCATCGGTTATTTCGTGGTATGTATGTTCCTGCTTATAAACGGGTTAATTCTATGGCTTTTTTCAACACGTTATAACATCCTCGATAATGGCTATGCCAGCCTTGAAACCTATTTTGCATTTGCACCCTGGGTATTTGTAATTTTTGTACCTGCCATTACCATGAGAATGTTTTCTGAGGAAATAAGGATGGGCACTTTAGAACTTTTAATTACAAAACCATTGACCGAGATGCAGATAATCCTGGCAAAATATTTTGCTTCTGTGATAGTGGTATTGGCTTCGCTCATTCCCACGCTCATTTATTTTTACTCTGTATTTATTTTGGGGTATCCGGCAGGAAATATCGATACAGGCGGGACCTGGGGTTCTTTTATCGGATTGTTTTTTCTCGCATCGGTTTATACGGCCATAGGAATCTTTACTTCTTCGCTTACAACAAACCAGATAGTCGCCATGATATTATCTGCTATTCTTTGCCTGGTCTTTTACCTGGGGTTCGATGCATTGGCATCCTTACCTGTATTTTCATCCAAAGAAAGTCTGGTCGCCTCATTCGGAATTAATGAACATTATAAATCGATAAGCCGCGGGGTGCTGGATTCACGGGATATAATCTATTTTGCAGGTGTTACATCCATTTTTTTGTTTTTTACAAGAACGGTACTTCAAAGCAGGAAATGGTAAATTGAATTGGAAATATGCAGTAAAATAATATTTTTTTAAATTGGTTTCATGTCTATTATAAATTGTTTTACCTCCCATCCCTCATTAATCCACCGCGGCGGAGGAGGGCTGACTGGTCAGTAGATAATGATCGGTTGTTGCCCCTTTTTAACTTAGCGAAGCGTTCTCTTGAGCGAAGTGAAAAACGGGTTGGGGTTAAAAACGTCAATTTAATGTTGACAAGAATACCATTCACAACTTTTTAAATATTAAATGAACCGTAAGGATATTAAAATACAAAACATCAACCAGCTTGGTTTGGCGGTGGCAATTACCATATTACTGTGTTACATTGCCTCAGTTGTTTTTTTTCGGATCGATTTAACCCAGGAAAAACGATATACTCTTTCTGACGTCAGCAAACAAATTTTAAGACAATTACCCGATGAAGTATTTATAAGGATCTATCTCGATGGCGACATTCCCTCCGGATTTAAACATTTAAATAAATCCATTCATGAAATGCTGGACGAATTTCGAATTTTTTCCGGAAATAATATTCAATATCAATTTATAGATCCCTATGAAAGTAACGATCCGAAAACTTTGAATACTTTAGTTCAGGATCTTTATAAAAAGGGGATCCAACCGACCAATGTAAAGATAAAAGATGCCAAAGGAGGATATTCTGAAAAACTTGTCATTCCCGGTGCTTTGATTACTTATAACGGAATTGAAATACCCGTCACTCTTTTAAGCAATAATCCGGGGATATCCGGTGAAGAAAACCTCAACAATTCCATACAGGAACTCGAATACAATCTTATCAATGCAATTCACAGTATCAGCAATACAAAACTGGAAAAGATTGCTTTCCTCGAAGGACAGGGAGAATTGAACCAGTACCAGGTAGGCGATATTACCCGCGAACTTGCAAATTATTACCAGGTTGACCGGGGTAAAATTGAGGGTAGATTCCATTCACTCGACCCATATAAATGTGTTATCATCGCCAAACCTCAGACTGCCTTCAGCGAGGAAGACAAATTTGTGCTTGACCAGTACCTTATGAACGGAGGCAAAATACTTTGGTTTGTGAACCCGGTAAAAGTAGATGCCGACAGCATTGCAAAAGGAAGTTCCCTGGCATTCATACAACAATTGAATATCGAAGATCAGTTATTCAAATATGGAATCAGGATAAATCCATCCATTATCCAGGATGTTCAATGTTCATTAATTCCTGTAAACTCTTCTTTAAATGGCGAACAACCAAAATTTACTCCTGCACCGTGGCTCTATTTTCCGCTGTTAAACGGTTCGCCGGATAATGCTGTTTCCCGAAACCTGAATATGATAAAGGCTGAATATAGCTGTTTTATTGATACACTTCAGGCCAATGGCAAACTGAATAAAACTATTCTTTTGCAAAGTTCAAAATACAGTCGTATCAGAAATGTTCCATCATTTATTTCACTGGGTGAAATAAGACAAAAATTGGAGGAATCTGATTTTAATTTGTCCTATCTGCCGGTTGCAGTTTTGGTTGAAGGAAAATTTCCGTCTGTTTTTAAAAACAGGATATTGGCAAACCTGAAAATTAAGGATAAGTTCACTTTTCGTGAAGTAAGTGTTCCCACAAAAATATTGGTGGTAGCCGATGGTAATATTATTCGAAATGATATCCGGCAGACTGCTGATGGAACTTTAATTTCCCAACTCGGATTCGATAAATATACTTCCCAGGTTTATGGCAATAAAGAATTTATTTTAAATGCTGTAAATTATATTAATGATGAAACCGGGCTAATGAAATTACGAAGCCGTGAAATTAAACTCAGGCTTCTGGATAAAACTAAAATCGCTGAAGAACACCTGAAATGGCAGTTAATAAATGTGGTTGTGCCTATATTGTTTGTAATAATCATAGGAATTGTTTTTTCATTCTGGAGAAGAAAAATATATTCCCGCTAATGATCATTTAAATTTTATGATTAAAAATAATTTCGTAGTTTCAATCCTGTTTTTTTCTCTAATCGTCATTGCGGGTTGGTTCTTTTTTAAAAATAACAACAATACACTTAACAGCAATGAAGCTGCTTTTGCACTTAAGGATACATCTGTCATAACTTCAATTGTAATTTCAAAAAATGATAGCTCATTGACCTTTTCCAGAAGCGGTGGTTACTGGCATTTTTATAAATCATATATTGCGAATCCTTCCCTGATGGATATTTGCTTCAGGGTTATTTCGCAGGTTGAAATCAAATCGGCTATACCGAAAAAAAAATTAATAGAAATTTCCGATAAAATCAAACAAAAAGGTTCTGAAATAAAAATATATCAGAAAAACAAGCTTATAAGAAATTATTATATCTATCCCGATTATTTGACCAAAAGCATTTATATGATGATGAAAGGCAGTAACAAGCCTTTCCAGGTGTTATTGCCCTCTTTTCAGGGAAATTTCGCTGCGGTATTTCGGATCGATACCAACTTCTGGCGCGATTTATCTGTTATTCGCTATTCTCCTGCCCAGATTAATTATATAAAAGTCGAGCAAACTGGAAATCCTAAGCAATCTTTCATTTTACAAACTTCAAAAAAAGAGAAAATAATTTTAAGTGATTTAATTTCCGGACAAAGTCAAAAATTCAATTCAGAAGCTGTTGAAGCTTATTTGTTTTGTTTCAGGAATGTCAAAATTGTAAAATACATTGGGAACGAAAAGAAAATATTTGACCAGCTTCTAAAAACACAACCATCCTATATAATTACGATTAGAGAGGTATCAGGGAATTTAAAGGTTTTAAAAACATATCCGTTTAATAAAATATCAGGTTCACCTGAAAAAGAAAACATAGTATATTTTAATGATTATTGTTACCTGTTATTAAATGATCAGGAAATAGCGATCGTAAAATTTGTTGAAATTGATCCGCTTACGCGCGATCTTGATTTTTTCACACATTAATTAGTTGATTTAGTTATATTAGCAATGGTTTATATTTATTTATATAATATCTTTCAAAGCAGTTCGCAATAATGAATGAATTTTATATTTTTGATAGGTTTATTTTATAATTTATTTAATTCGTAACATATTTAAAATCATAGATAATGAAATTTGTTATATCAAGTACAGAACTATTGAGCCATTTACAGGCTATAAGCAGGGTAATCAGCTCAAAAAATACACTTCCCATCCTCGACAATTTTCTTTTCAATCTGGAAGAAAAAAAACTTACAATTACAGCATCGGACTTAGAATCGACGCTTATTACAATATTGTCGCTTGAAAATGTTTCAGAGGAAGGTATTATTGCCATTCCGGCCAAACTTCTTTTGGATACCCTTAAAGAGTTTCCGGAACAACCTCTTACTTTTGAAGTAAATAAAGAAACACGTGCCATAGTTATCAGTTCTCAAAATGGTAAGTTTACCGTAATTGGCCAGAATGGTGAAGATTTCCCGCAACTTCCTGCAATAAAAGATGAGAAGAAAAATGTTCTGAAACTCAATGCCAATGTATTGTTAAGTGGTATAAATAAAACTCTGTTTGCAACCGCAGATGATGAATTAAGACCGGTAATGAACGGGATTTTTATAGAAATTTCTTCAAAAGATGTAACCTATGTCGCATCCGATGCCCATAAATTGGTCCGGTATAAAAGAAGCGATATAGAAAGCGACATTGATGGTTCATTTATTTTGCCAAAAAAACCGGCTTCGTTACTTAAGAATATCCTTCAAAAAGAAGATGGATCGGTTTTAGTGGAATTTGATGAAAAAAATGCCTATTTCCAGTTATCGGACTATCGAATGGTTTGTCGGCTCGTAGAAGGCAATTATCCGAGTTATAATTCTGTTATACCCACAAATAATCCCAACAAACTCATTATCGACAGAGTTGAATTTAATAACACGCTTAAACGTGTTTCGGTGTTCGCAAACCAGGCAAGTAATTTAGTGAAACTTCAACTTTCAGGTAACCAGTTGGTCATATCGGCACAAGATCTGGATTTTTCTATTTCAGCTTATGAAAGGCTTAACTGCCAATTTGAAGGTGATGATATGGAAATAGGTTTCAAATCATCATTTCTAATTGAAATTTTATCTAACCTTAATTCAACAGATATAGCTCTTGAAATGTCCGATCCTTCAAGGGCAGGAATTATTATTCCGGTTGATAAAGAATCGGGTTCCGAGGATGTACTTATGCTACTTATGCCTATGATGATAAATGTTTAAAATAAAATTATTTAGTTAACTTAAACCTGATTGGGTTTTGATCCAATCAGGTTTTTTATCTTATAACTCATGGAATTAAACCTTAAAAACCCGCTTATATTCCTCGACCTTGAAACTACCGGTATTAATATTGCGACTGACAGGATTATAGAAATTACTTTTTTAAAAATATTTCCTAATGGAAAAGAGGAGGTAAAAACATACAGGGTGAATCCTACCATTCCTATCGATCCCAAAGCTATAGCAATTCATGGCATTACAGATGAAGACGTTAAAAATGCCCCTACTTTTAATGAAATAGCCCAGACCCTGGCAAACGATTTTGAAGGAAGCGATTTTGCAGGATTTAATTCTAATAAATTCGACTTTCCAATGCTCGCAGAAGAATTTCTCAGGGCTGAGGTGGATATCGATTTAAAGAAAAGAAAATTTGTGGATGTACAGGTTATTTTCCATAAAATGGAACAACGGACATTAAGCGCTGCCTATAAATTCTATTGTAATAAAGATCTAACAGAATCACATACTTCGCATGCCGACACAGTTGCCACTTTTGAAGTTTTAAAAGCCCAGCTTGATAAGTATGAGGGCAAATGTTTTATTGATTCAGCCGGAAATGCTTCTCAGCCTATAGAAAATAACATTGACTATTTATCGAAATTTTCTTCACAAACACGCAATGCGGATTTTGTTGGCCGAATTATTTTTAATGATAAGGAACAGGAAGTATTTAATTTTGGTAAATACAAAGGAATGATGGTAGAAGAAGTTTTAAAAAAAGATCCCAGTTATTATTCCTGGATGATGAATGGCGATTTTCCCTTATATACCAAAAAAGTTTTAACACAAATTAAACTCAGGGGTTTTAACAGGTAAACAAAGATTCGCTATATTCTCCTGTTCATATAATCGGAATAGTCCTTTACTTTTGGAACGTAAATATTTTCGAACAAAGGTGAAGAGATTAAAAAATCGGCCGATGATCTGTTACATGCAGTAGGGACATTGTAAACCACTGTAATTCTAAGTAACGCTTTTACATCTACCTCATGAGGCTGGGGTAACATGGGATCCCAGAAAAATATCATGATGTCAATATTTCCTTCACTAATCATGGCCCCCAATTGCTGGTCGCCGCCTAACGGGCCCGATCTAAGTTTAGTTATATGAATATCAGCCATACCGGATTTAGAATCTTTCATTTTTTTCAGGATGGCATCTTCAACCAATTTCCCTGTTGTTCCGGTACATGTAAGTTTGTGATCTTTTAAGATTTCCCAGTTATATTCAACCCATTCTATCAAATCCCGTTTCATGTGGTCATGCGCGATGAGTGCAATATTTTTCTTTTTATCCATACAAAATAAAAATTATTTGCCCACAAGTTATGAAATTTATCAGAATATTGGATTTTTGTAAAATGAATTAAATGTGAATATATTTTGAAAATTAACACGAATATATGAATTTTAAAGATGTCTGAAAATATTGCAATAAAATGGCAAAAAAAATATTGGAATGTGTTCCCAACTTCTCTGAAGGAAGAGATTTAACAATTATTTTAAAAATTAAAAAAAGTATTGAAAGTACTAAAGGAGTGAAGTTGCTTCATGTCGATTCAGGATATGCAACCAACCGCACCGTTATATCTTTTGCAGGTGAACCCGGGGCTGTGATTGAAGCAGCTTATCAGGCAGTAAAATGTGCTTCAGAAAATATTGACATGAGAAAACAAAAAGGGGTTCACCCGCGAATCGGTGCAACCGATGTTATTCCTTTGGTTCCAATTTCAGGCATTAGTATGGTTGAAATAGTAAAACTTTCTCATGAACTTGCCATGCGAATAGGTGAAGAATTGAATATTCCGGTATTTTGCTATGAGAAATCAGCCTTAAAACCAGAACGGATAAGACTCGAGAATATCCGTCAGGGGGAATACGAAGGCCTGCCTCAAAAATTAATAGATCCAAATTGGAAACCCGATTTCGGGCCAGCAAAATTTAATGCAAAATCGGGCGCAACAAATGTCGGAGCAAGAAACTTTCTTGTTGCATTGAACATAAACCTTAATACAAAATCGGTTGAAATAGCCAAAAAAATTGCTTCAGAGGTGAGAGAAAGCGGCAAAAAGAATTTTGACGAAAAAGCTGATGTGAAGAGAATACCGGGTATTTTGCCAACAGTCAAAGCTATCGGGTGGTACATCGAAAATTATGGGTTGGCGCAGGTTTCCATGAATCTTACCGATATTAATAAAGTCCCCATGCATGTTGCATTTGAAACTGTAAAAAATCTCGCATCAAATTACAGGGTCAAAGTTACCGGTTCAGAGCTAATAGGATTGGTACCTTTAAATGTTTTATTGGAAGCTGGAAAATTCTACTCACAACAGAATAATGAATCAAAACTGACTCAATTACAATTAATAAATTCTGCAATTGATAAAATGGGATTAAGTGAACTTAAACCGTTTATTCCAAATGAAAGGATTATTGAATATTTATTGGAACCATAAGGACTAATGCCAACCTGGTACAATTAAATTTTATAAATTTTCTACTTCCTTTCTGAAATAATTCTCAACAATTCCTAATTTTGAATTCAGAAAATATTTAAAAAACTTCATATGAAACTGAAAATTTTTATTACTGCAATTTCATTATCAATATTAACCACAACAATTGATGCACAAAATTTTTCAATTAATTCCAGGATATTGAGCGCAGGTATCGGGTTAGGAAATAGTTTTGGTTATTCGGTAACTTCTCTCCCGCCCTTATCTGTTTCTTATGAAATGGGTGTTATAGATGGTATTATAGATAAAGGTGTGTTGGGAGTAGGAGGAATTGTTGGATTTTCGACCTACAGGGATAATTTCCCATTAGGCGGAATTAAATATAACTACCTGCTCTTGGGGGCAAAAGGAGATTTGCATTATCCGATAATTGAAGATAAAAAATTAGATACTTATGCCGGAGTGATGTTGGGTTATTTTATTGTTTCGTCATCATACTTCGGAAACGGGTATTCAGGAAGTCAGAGTCCTGATCCCTCACGAATAGGACTGGCAGCCCATGTGGGCGCCCGATATTACTTTGACAAAAAATTTGCAGGGATGGTTGAACTGGGATTTGGCGTTTCTTATTTAACTGTAGGATGTGCCATGTCTCTTTAATCTTTTTTATTTATTGCTTGCAAGAAAACCCTGATATTTGAAATGAATTAAAATATCGAATAAGGATTAGCAATTTTAGATTTTTGAAATTCAAATTCTTCTATAAAAAGAGATCGTTCATCGAAATTCTTTAATAATAATAAATGTGTTCTCCTTTAGACAATTTCAAAACCTTAGCCTATACCAGTTCTTCAAAAAAATCGTTTTTGAAATTCACTAAATACAAGCATTCACTTGCCCTGGTTATTGCAGTATATAACCATCTGAGATATTCACGGTCTATCATGTCGGGAGAAAAATAACCCGGATCGACAAACACGGCTTTCCATTGTCCACCCTGAGATTTATGGCACGTTACAGCATAAGCATATTTAACCTGTAAGGCATTGAAAAAAGGATCGTTTCGAACGGCGTCATATCCTGCTTTTTTTGATTTAAAATGTTTATAATCTTCATAAACTGAATAAAAAAACTTTTTATTCTCCTCAGTTGAAAATGCGGCACTTTCTATTTCAAGTGATTCAAGAACCAGTTTTGCCTCGAATTCCCTCAGGTCATCATCTACATGTCGTAAACGAACATTCACAAAATGATACCCATATCGTTCCTCATATTTTCGAATTTTCAATACTTCAACAATATCTCCATTTGCAATAAAATCGATTTCATCGTTACCCGATAGCCAGAAATAATTGTTTTTTACCACCATTAAATAATCACCTGTTGAAATCTGTTCTTCCCTGCCAAGGATGGTTTTTCTAATTCCCGAATTAAATAAATTGGCGCGTTTATTCGATCTCGTAACCACAAGGGTTTCAGCAATCCCGAATTTTATATAACATTTATTTAATTCCTGGATGACTTCCAAATCAGAAATCCTTTTTATGTCATTAAATTTTTTAATTCTAAACCTCGGAATTTTCGACTTTCCTGAAGAAATAAGTTCACGAATAAGTGTTGCATTAAACAAAATACCCGATTGAACTGAATGTCGCACCACTTCTGTAAGACAAATTGAGCTGACAGTAAATCCAAGCATCTGGAAATTATCTATAATCAATGCCGGGCTTTCGGGATAGTTTACAGGTGGAAGCTGCGCTGTGTCGCCTATCAGAATAAGTTTGCATCTTTTACCTGAATACACATATTCCAGCAAATCGTTTAGCAGGTTTCCCGAACCAAAAATGGAGGTTTCAGCAAGTTGATTTCCTATCATTGAAGCTTCATCAATAATATAAAAAGTTCCGGAGGCAAGATTTTTTCCCAAAACAAATTTACCAAATCCGTCTTTCGAAGACTTTTGCCTGTATATTTTTTTGTGAATTGTATATGCTGGTTTTCCTGAAAAATTACATAAAACCTTTGCTGCCCTTCCGGTAGGTGCCATCAGAACTGTTTTAATTTTAAATTCATCCAGTGCATTAATAATGGCTGAAATGACTGTAGTTTTACCTGTTCCCGCATATCCGGTTATTTGAAATATCTCATCATCGGAACTGTTAAGTATAAAAGCTGAAGTCTGGGTTATTAATTTCAACTGGCTGGTCGTAGGCGGTTCAACTAACTTCCCAAGAATTATTTTTTCTAAATGTTTATTAAGCATGAGCTTTATTATCTGAAAAGTTGTCTTTTCATTTATTTTCAGGTTCTCTTTAAGTTGTTTTATTAAGAATATAAAGGAAATGAATTTACTGTAGATTTTTTTATATTTTTGTTAAAGTTCTTAATATTTCATAAATGTGGCTTTTTCGATTATTTTACATTATGGATAATGAAATTATTAAACCGTTAAATATTCATCTTCTTCGATATGGAAACAATAAAAACTTTCGATAATCCTATAAGTTTTGATTCGTCAAAAAGGTATAACCTTACTTTTGAAATAGGAAATGGGACCATGACCTATGTAATATTAGATATCGATGAAAATAAATATATAGCGCTAAAACATGTTAATTTTAATTCGTCACCGGAAAATGAATACAAAGAAATTATTAAAAAACTGATCGACGAAGATTCAAATTTATCTTATAATTTTCAGAGTACAATTTTTCAATACAGGTCATTCAGGGCTATGCTCGTACCGGAAACTTTATTTGATTCCAATAACCTTAAATCATTTCTCAAGTTCCATCACGATATAGAAGATAAAGACCATATCAGGTTTATAGAATTAAAACCTGCCGAAGCTTTTGTAATTTTCGCTGTTCCTGTTCCTATCGAAGAAATAATCTGCTTAAAGTTTCCTCATTTAATATTTGCTCACCCTACAGTACCCTTTATTTACAATGCTTTGGTCAACAGAGATAAGAATGAGTCTTTGCCTTGTATACATGTTAATTTTGCAATTGATTTTTTTGATATTTTGATAATCAGAAATAACAAAATTCAACTATACAATTCATTTTTCTATAAAAAATATACCGATGTATTATATTTTATCGTCAACATTTTAAATTTATTTTCCATTAAACCCGATAATACAAAAGTTTATATTTCCGGCGACATTGAAGAAAAGTCGGAGCTGGAATTGGAATTAGAAAAAATTTTTAAAGTAATTAGTTTAGAAAAGTATAACCTCGATTTTCAATTTGTACCAGAATTTTCAAATCTATCTCAACATCGATTTATTAATTTAATTAACCTTTATCATTGCGTATTATAAGCGGGAAATATAAGGGCAGGCGTATATTAGAAAATAAAAAATTTAATGCGCGTCCAACAACCGATTTTGCCAAAGAAAGCTTATTTAATATCCTGAATAACTACTTTTTTTTGATCAGATCAAGGTACTGGATTTATTTGCAGGAACAGGAAGTATTGGTTTCGAATTTGCATCACGGGGATGCTCATCCATCGATATGATTGAAATTGATTTTAAAAACTTTAAACTTATAAGTGAGGCAATTAAAATACTTGATTTAAATGTAATTCGGTTAAAAAAAGGCGATGCATTTCGTTTTATTGATACCTGCAAATCAGGATATGATGTAATTTTTGCAGATCCACCATACGATATGAAAGGAATAGAAAACATTCCGGAAAAAATATTCTTGAGAAATCTTTTAACAGAAAATGGGTGGCTAATTTTGGAACATTCAAAATTCTATCATTTTAAAAATAATAAATACTTTCGTGAAGAAAGGGTTTATGGAAACATTCATTTTAGTATTTTCAGTAAATGAAACGAATATTTTAAAAATTAGATTTTGCAGGTTATAAAAATAAAATTACTTTTGCACCCGGTTAAAGAGTGGTAATTGAAAATTGCATTGGTTCGGTAGTTTCCCGTGATTACGGGATTAGAATACTTGCCTGTCATCCCGTGTTCACGGGACGGGTTCGGGTTTTATTTAGTGATTTAAAGTTCTTTTAATAAAAATATTGGTTCGGTAGTTTCCCGTGATTACGGGATTAGAATACATGCCTGTCATCCCGTGTTCACGGGACGGGTTCGAGTTAAATATAGAGATTTAAAGTTCTTTTAATAAAAATATTGGTTCGGTAGTTTCCCGTGATTACGGGATTAGAATACATGCCTGTCATCCCGTGTTCACGGGACGGGTTCGGGTTTTATTTAGAGATTTAAAGTTCTTTTAATAAAAATATTGGTTCGGTAGTTTCCCGTGATTACGGGATTAGAATACATGCCTGTCATCCCGTGTTCACGGGACGGGTTCGGGTTTTATTTAGAGATTTAAAGTT
>Ga0265323_10000258_pt1 | contig 31094 bp, 29 predicted proteins | sample 41225metaG_FD_193580 | JGI IMG/M metagenome (GOLD analysis project Ga0265323, IMG submission 193580) | Rhizosphere microbial communities from Carex aquatilis grown in University of Washington, Seatle, WA, United States - 4-12-25 metaG | ecosystem: Host-associated > Plants > Roots > Rhizosphere...
AATAATTAAAAAGCAACCCGGGTATTAACAACCAATTGCCAATTATATACAAACAATCAGCGTCTTGATTTTTAACCTTTAAGCCTCTCTTAAATATTGAAATAAAATATTTTGAATTTTTGTGAAATTGGGTTACATTTATTCTGAGAATCTTAGCTATATACATTTTTAAAATTTATTGATGATATCAATTGGTGCTATGAACCTATTTTAGCTGCAATTGCATTAAACTATTTAAAGAAAGGAGAAAAACATGAAAAACATTTTCATACTTTTTCGCTTTTACGGACTTTTTTTTATGCTGTTTTTTTTGATTGCCACGAATCCATTATTTGCTCAATGGATGCAAGCTAACCGGCCTGTTGAAATTAATGTTCTCAGCTTTGCGACAAGTGGAAATGAAATTTTCGCCGGAACTAAAAGCGGGGTCTATAATTCTAATGACAACGGTACAAGCTGGAATTTGGTTGGGAACGAGGGTGGATTGTATTATGTAAATGTCAGAGCGCTTGCTGTAAATGGTGCGAATCTATTTGCAGGTACCGAAGGCGGTGTCTTTGTCAGCACTTCTGTTGGAGGTTCATGGAACAGCGCTACAAATTGGACCTGGGTTGGTTCCGGACTTACAACCGATTCTGTCAGGGCTCTTGCTGTAATGGGTTCAAATCTCTTTGCTGCAACCTGGGGAGGTGGAATATTTCTTTCCACAAATAATGGGTCGGGTTGGACAGATGTTAATTCAGGTCTGACAAATATGTTTGTGAATTCTCTCGCTGTAATGGGAACTAATCTCTTTGCTGCTACCTGGGGTGGAGGAATCTTTCTTTCCACCGACCAAGGGACGAACTGGACTGTAGTCGATTCCGGTCTGGGAAGCATGAACGTTGCTTCTTTAGTCGTCAAAGGGTCAAGTATCTTTGCAGGTACTGATAGCGGAATCTTTCGATCCGATAATAATGGCACAAGCTGGGCTGCAGTCAATTCTGGTCTAACTGTTTTGAACGTTTTATCTTTGATTGTTAGCGGGGTAAATATTTATGCAGGTACTGCGCACGACGGAGTTTTCCAATCCACCGATGAGGGCGTAAACTGGTCGGCAATAAATTCCGGATTGACCAATCTTTGTGTAAATACACTTCTTGCCATCGGGAATTACCTGTTTGCAGGAACTAATGGAGGAGGCGCCTTTGTATTATCTTTAGGAGATACAAACTGGGTAAAAGCTGGCATTATGACTCCGATAGTTTCAGTCCTTTCAGCAAGCGGCACAAATCTCTTTGCCGGAACGTATGGTGGTGGAGTCTTTCTATCCACCGACAATGCGAATAGCTGGAAGGCTGTTAATTCTGGTTTGGTTTATGCACACGCATATGCTGCAGATGTAGGTATGATTGAAATAATCGGTAAGGATGTTTATGCCGGAACTTCAGGTGGTCTCTACCATTCGACCAACAACGGCGTAAGCTGGATATTTGAAGATGGAGGTGGAAGTCTGCCTACCAATAATATCAGTTGCATGGCAATTAGTGGGTCCAATCTTTTTATAGGGGCTGGTGGCAAAGGTGTATTTCGTTCCGCGGATAGTGGTGCGAATTGGACTGCTGTTAATACAGGATTGACTAATCTGGATGTCAATGTTCTTGCTGTAAATGACACAAATCTCTATGCTGTGACTGGAATCCCATATATGAAAAATGGAGGCGGAATCTTTCGCTCGACTAACAATGGAACAAATTGGAATAAAATTGATTCAGGTTTACCTAATATTGCTTTTTGGGCATTTGCTATAAGTGGCTCAAATCTGTTTGCCGGAACTCAGGATAGTGGCGCATTTCTCTCTACCAATAACGGTAATAGTTGGAGTTCAATAAACAACGGATTGACCTCTTTAAATGTGAAAGCATTCGCTGTGAGTGATTCCAACATTTTCGCTGCGACAATTGGTTATGGAGGAGTTTTTCTTTCAACAAACAAAGGTCAAAGCTGGAAAGCTATAACTCCACTCAACGATATAAATATCCAAACTCTAACTATCAATGATACTTTTCTCTTTGTTGGTTTGGCTACTCCGGGTGGTCTGAAAAAGAGCCAAAACGATACTCACGCTTTATCTGGTTCAGGTAATTCAGGAGTGTTATGGAAATGCCGTTTATCAGAAATAATTACAGATGTGAAAGGTGGTAATAAAAACATTCCTTCAAAGTTTGCCTTGAACCAAAATTATCCGAACCCGTTCAATTCCTCGACGGTTATCAGTTATGAATTGCCTGGAAATAATTTTGTAACGTTGAAAATCTACGATGTTCTTGGAAGAGAATTACAAACATTAGTGAATGAACTTCAGAATCCAGGAAGCCATTCTGTAACTTACAATGCCGGGTTTTTGAAAAGTGGTGTATATTTTTACAGGCTTTCCACAAAATCCCTTACAGGACAAGCAGGAAGTTACGATGATACAAAAAGATTTTTACTCTTAAAATAAGTGAACCACTGCAAATAAAAAGGCAGAATAATGAACATTGAAGCATCATCAGTTCCCCCTGCTAAGCTTAGTTTGCAACTAAGCTTTTATTGATTAGCGGTTTAAGGCCGCAGCATAGATGAGGCATAGTCAGAGACTTACGCCAAACATAAGCCTTTGCCCAGGATTCGGCGTTGCATCCCCGCTACGCTGTTTTATTCCAAACGGTATGAGCAATGCTTATTTTCTGTTCAGGCGATGCTTTCTAAGATGTTTCAAAAAAATCTTTTATTTTTACAAACCCCGGGTTCGATTTAGTATTGTCGCTCGCTGCAATTCTGGTTTTTAGTTTTTTATTACTTCACGGGATTAGAAACTTCCTGATAAATATAATGGTTATGAAAAGTTTTTTATAAATTAGTTTCGAAAACAATAATTATCGGAGGAATGTATATGAAAATTAAAAAAATTACATTGTTCAGAATTGAAAAAGACATTGAACTTTATCAATTCTATTTAGGCCTTCTTTTTAAATCAGCAACCTTTATATTTACAATAACCGGTGCAATGATATTGTATTACCTGGCAAACAGGCAAAATGAATTAATCAGGTACTCACTTTTCTTGCCTTTAATTTTAAATATTGGTTTTTTAATTACTTGTATTATAAGCATAAAACCTGCAATTAAAATGGAAAAACTGCATAAAAAAGATAGCAGGAAAATCAATTTTGGTCCGTCATTCAAAATGAATACCCTGATTAATTCGTTGATTATTTTTACAATTAGTTATTCACTGGTAATAATAGGTATAGTAATTTTATTTTTTATCAGGTAAGTAATTTAACCAAGCTGGTAAGGATTTAGTCCCATAAACACAGGATGATCCGTGCGGCTATACCTTTGTTCGGCTTAATATCCCCGCTACATCGTTTTATTTTTATTCCGGACTGCATAAGCCCGGGAAATGTTTAATTCTGGCCATGCATTTTAAAATATTTCCAAAAAAATCTTTTATTTTTACAAACCCAAATAACGACTTATGGCATTAGTTAAGCCAATGATCGTGATATGGGAAGTAATTAGCATTAGAATTTATAAATAAATGTAACAAAGCAAAAAAAGGGTTTATTAGAACAAATTTCATTTAACGACAAATAATTAACAACACAAATATATTTACCTTGTCATGAACGAACTTTTATTGCAGGAAATAGAAGAATTCAAAAAACATCGGAACATGGAAAATCTACATGAAAAGAAATGGCTTTCCTCGTTCCTTGAACTGGTCGCATTCAAAGATGAACACGGGCATACTAACATGCCGACAAAATATGAAAGAAACATTTCGCTTGGTAAGTGGGTAATTACTCAAAGGACCCTTTTTCGAAAAGGCAAAATTGATCCCATGCGCGAACAACTGTTAAAACTCGCTGGCTTTAATTTCGATGTACACAAGGTTCAAAACTGGGACGAGATGTTTCAAAAACTTACTGAGTATAAAAAGAATTATGGCCATTTAAAAATCCCTATCCATTATAGCTATACTCAGCTTTACAATTGGCTCCTTTATCAGCGTATGTTATACTGGCAGGGCAAATTAGAAGCATCAAAGCTTCAACAATTAATAGATTTGGGCGTTCACATGCAAAAGAAAAACCTTAATAGTTGGGAAACCAATTTTGCCCGGTTGGTTAAGTTTAAAAAAGAGCATGGCCATTTATACGTGTGCAATACATTTACTCCCGATAAGCATTTATTACATTTTGTAATGAATTTGCGCCAAACCAGGGATACTATGCTGGAAAAACGGCGTAAAAAACTTGATAAGATTGGTTTTACATGGAAACCCGGAAAGTATGTAACTTTATTGTTAAAACGGAAAAGGGATGAGGAAACATGGATGAGACATTTCGAAGAATTAAAATCCTATAAAGCCAAACATGGAACATGCCGCATATTACAGAGAAGCAAATCTCAACATACATTGGCCAGATGGGCATCGGAACAGCGCACACGCCGGAGCATCGAAAGACTAACCCCTGAAAAATTAATTTTGCTCAGGGAAATTGGCCTTTTCAGGAAATATAAACCCAGTAAGAGAAAAAAACAAAAATGGAGTTTTATGTCCAGGCCCAGGGCCCTAAAAATAATTAACAATGAAGAATTAAAGAAAAATGATCCCGGTAATTTAGAAAGGAATATTGTTGATTTTAATTTTAGTACCCGTGTTATAAGGCTTTGTAACCATTTAGATATAAAAACCATTGGTGACATTCTCAAATATTCTAAGGCAGATTTCAATAAACAAAGATATGTTGGTGTAATGTCCATAATGGAAATACAGGATTTTTTAGAATCATTGGGGCTTAAACTGGCATAATTTAAATAAAAGGAGAAAGGGCAGATTTCACTCCCGATTCAGCGCAAATGTCGGCACGCGCCTGTTTTCAGCATTGGGAAACTCAGGCTATGTCATTCCCATGCTGGCGCATACGTCCTCGCTTGTATTGCGCAAAAACCACAATTAAATAAAGAAAGTTTACCAGATGTCGAGAGCTTGTAACAGGTGCCTCCATTTATAGTATAATATATTAGCCAGTGTTGTGTGGCGTAATTTATATTTTGTTAATCGTAATGATATCTGCAACTATAAATCAATAAATAATTATTAATTACTTGATAAACCAATCGATGTTCGCGGTCAATTCGGCGAGACCAATAACCTGATAAGTCAAATTTCAAAGGCTCTGGTTTGCCAATTCCAGTAAAATGATTATGCTGAATATCTTTAATCAACTCATTGATTTTTTTGAGCATCTTATTATCCTCACTTTGCCATGAGATATAATCTTCCCAGGCATCTTTGAAAATGTTATGGTCATTACTTTTCAATTAATCCTTTCCTGACAATTTTCCCTTTTTTCATCTGCCCAATTGATTCAAATAATCTTTCAGCATTCTTTTTTGAACCTAAAAGATGCATTGTCTCAATTATTGAGTTATATTCACTTAATGAAATCATAACGGCACCTTTGCCTATACCCCTTTTAATGATTAATGTTTCATTGTTTTGCTCTACATTGTCAAGGAAACTTTTCAGTCTTGTTCTAAATTCCGTGTAATTTGCTACTATCATATCCTAATTTATTAAGGTAATTAATTAAGAACAAATATAAGTACTTTATTAATTACTTGAAATTTTATTTTTCAATAAATTTTAGAAATGCAGACATCATGCCATATGACATATAAATTACTATACCTTTTGTTAAGCATATCGTCCATCATTTTCTTTAATTTGCCTCTGCCAAAAATTCTCCTTTAAGTTTCCTGTTTAGCCTTTTATAAAATTCCAAATATTGAATATCTTTAATTTCCGAACCAATTATTAAATGACTATGAAACACAATACAATCGTTTTTTCAATAATTGTGGCTACCGGAATGTTATTAATTTTTGGATGTCACAAAAGTACATGTTCAAAAATTTCAGTCAATGAAAATAGCATAAAAGCCGTAATTCTTGCTAAAGAATATGCCGTACTGACAAGGTGGTACAATGGCGATCCTATGGGTTTTATAGAAAATTCATGGGACGATGTAACGTATTTCGATCCTTCATTAATTTCAAGGATCGACAGCATAAATGCATTCAGGAAAATACTTGAACCGATCAAAGGCCTGATCCATATTCCTTCACATAAAATGGACAAGACTCAAGTCAGTATATTCGGCGAAATTGCTATTTTAACTTTTACCGATGTTTTTTCTGCCGGTAATAAAACTGCGCGCTGGCATGCAACAGAAATTTACCTTCAAAGGGGAAATGACTGGAAGCTTATCCATTCGCACTGGACGGAATCGAAGGTACAATACTAAACCTGGTCTGTAATTATCTTTTATATATTTTTTAATTTAAATAATTAATCCGGATTTAATGGTGCTTTTTGGGGATAGGGTGGCTATGAACGATGGGTTTTGGAGGCGGGGCTTTTTTCTTCTTTTTCGAGCCAAATATCGATTTCATAATTTTATGATACCACCCTACCTCTTCAGTGAAAGGCAAAGTCAGGTGGAAAGTTAGAGCATGGACTTCTTTACTTTTTCTTGCTGCATCGGCCTGAACCACTTTCAGTGTCATTTTACCGGTTCCATAATTAAAATCCTCGGCAGAAATACCTATGGCTGTAAGCTTTCCGCCAATATCGACACCAGTATCGATATCGAGTGCTGAAATTGCTGCACCACCCGGAAAATAAAGAGGATTCGGGACATCAGACAAATCATCGACTTTTCCTTTTTTACTATCGTCATATTGAAGCCTGTTCCTGGTCAACCGGTATTGAGTACGCATGTGACCATGGACCAATATATAATTACCCCATGACGACATACTTTTTTGCAAATGGTTGTCTTCATTCCACAAACAGGAGTCTTCAGCTTTTATTCCTTTTTCTTTAATGTAACCACAAAAATCATCGTAATTTTTAAGGACCAATTGCTCTTCCATTGGAAAATCGACAAATGGGCCTGCATGACAAAAGAGGAAGTTTACAGCTTTTTTTCCCGCACCAAAACCCTCTGTGTGAAATATTTTCAAATTTCTAAAAAAATCAATATATTTCTTATCGAGTTGCTTACCGAGTGAAGCTGCATCATGAACATTAAAAGATTTAAGAGTAGTATCGCAGCCATTTTCAGCCCATAAATAAACGGCATAAGGATTATGGCTTTCTCCTTTAATAACGTCGAGGAGCATGGCTTCGTGATTTCCTAAAAGGAAGACAGTTTCAACCTTTAAGTCTAATACTAAATCGATTGTTTGCTTTGGGTCCGGTCCCCTATCGATATAGTCACCCAAAAATATGATTTTTTTAGCGCCAATCTCCTGGATGCTTTTTAGAACTGCCGCCAATGACGACGCATTTCCATGGATATCGCCGACAATCCAAGTATATTCAATCTTTGCCATAATAATTTACTTATATGGATTTAGACTATAAAAGTAAAAAAAGATAAGCAAACAATGTAGCAGTATTTGTTATTTTTCAAACCAATCATAAAGTTTAATATTCCCTGTCAGGGCATTTTTATATAAAAAGTGGTTGTGGTTACGGGTTAGGCAGATCAATTGTTACAAAGTAACCGAGTCTTGAAGGTTTTAAAAAATGGCTTTATGAAAGTGGATTTTTATGACTAACCCAAATTAGGTACGCCAGCGGATTTTTCCGGGTTGGGTATTTATTATTTCTGTAAGCATATTTTTGAGCCCTTTTGGAAATATGGCCGGAAGGTTTAGCTTATTAATTTCAAGGCATGTAAATAGTTACTTTTCTCCATAAAAGAATTAAATTTTTTATTCCATGATTTATTACTCAATTACTAACTTGTAAAAGAACCGAAAGTTCTTATAAGCTATACTAACAATATAGACACCTGGCCCTAATCCAGTTTTAATTGACTTGTCATAATTAATATTTTTTTGTAAAAAAACCTCTATACCCTGGAGGTTGTAAATATTTAAATCAATATTTTTTAAAATTCCATTTCCCTCTATATTAATAATTCCGTCCACGGAAGGATTTGGAAATAATGAAAAATTCTTATTAATTTCCTGATTAATTAAACTACTTACAGGCTCGACAGTAATTTCATAAATTTGTGTAGTTACTTCACCGCATGGATTTGTATAAAGCAATGTATAATTTGCCGAGGATTGGATTTTAGAAATAGTAAGTTCCCTCGATGAACCAAGATTACCGTTCGGGCCTGACCAACTCCAACTCCCGTTAAAAGGCTGCGGGCCAAATTTAACCGTCGAACCGGCTTTTACCGTTACCTTGGTGGTAGATTGCCAGGTTTGACCATTGACCTGAATATATGGGACTATATACGTAGGGTCACAATAACTGCCAATAGATATGACAAAACTTTTTTTACTGGTTATGCCACATTTAGTGGTATATGAAACAATGTACTCACCGGATGAATGAAGCGAATCAAGTTTTATCTCTTGTATTGAATCGACAAAATTGTCAGGTCCTGACCATTTCCAGGTGCCTGATCCTTCTGCAACAGGTGAAATTGTAATAGTTCTGTTTAAATCAACCGCTGCGTTTATTTGCTGCTCCCAATTTCCTGTATCAATCTTCATTCTCGGAATTATTTCAGCAGGCCCGCATGAATCGTTTTTTGATGATATTAGCTTAATGAAAGCAAATGAGCTTTTTGGAAGATTAAGGACAAATGAAGTGTCTACATCAATTTTTTTCCCGGGCATAAATCTTGCATCGGCTTCACTTGGGTGTATCACCCCATTAATCATGATGTCATAGGACTCTTCTCCGGTAGTATCAGCGTCAATGCCTTCCATAATCCATATCTCGCCTTTTTCAACAGGTTTAAAGTTTGATAGGTTTATTTTTATTTCACTACTATCCAATCTATTATTACATACCCAAAAGGTCAGGTCTTTGCCTGAATCGACACTGGCGTAGGACCGGATATCAACATTGTCTGAAGTTGCATGAACCATATTCTGTCCAAATCTGCTATTCAAAAACGCATATACATACCAAACCGGCGCAGCTTTATAAGTACTTGTGTTGTATATTTCGCCCCAAATATTGGCAACCGACCAATTATATCTGGCCATCTCCATAAAGTATTGAAGGGAAAATTGTGCGCCAACCATCTTAATCCACCGGTCGTTACCCGAAGCTCCAAATTCAGTCATACAATAGTCAAGCTGTCCTCGGCCTGTTTCACCGGATACCATATAATTAAGGTCTTTAGTGAATTTAGCTATCTGGTCTAAATTATGATGTAATATACCATAATTCCCTTCTGCACCAGGGTAAGTATGGATTTGAAATCCATCGGGGACAATACCTTTTTTTAAGGATGCTTGCATTAATTTGCGATTCCACACACCTGTACCTGGGTTATTGGAGTCATCTTGGTCATTCTGATCACCCACTGCAATAATTTTTATGTTACTGTTAACAGCTTTCATAGCAGAATAAAAATCGGCAAAACGAATTCCATAAACTGATCCAATAGTGTGCCCCTGTTCCCAGCTACCCATAATTTCATTTCCTACTTCCCAATATTGTGCACCCAGTGCGCTATCGGCAACCCATCTTGCAGCAATTGAATCGGCATAAGCGGATGACTGTTGTTTGTTACAAAAAAAACCCGGGAAATTTACTATAGGCTGAAACTTTATACCCAGGCTGTTAAATAATGCCTTGCTTTGTGCATATGTTACGGCATAAGAAGCATAACATTTGGTATCATCCCACTTAATAACATCTCCCCATGAACCGCCAGGCCAACGCATCACTTTAATCCCTGCATTTTTTAACAGGTCATTATATTTCGTATTACTACCATTTTGATTGCCATCCCATATTTGTCCATTAAAACCGAAAAGGGATTCAGGTATTACGCGTATGCCCCAATTCCTGTCTATTGTAACAGTTGCTTTTTGAGCATTAATACCTTTGCAAATAATAAGACTCAAAAACATTAATAATACCTTCGTGAATGATTTTAATATATTCATATTATTTTAAGTTTTTATTTGCAGTAAATACTTTTACGGATTTTGAATAATTTTGTTTTTCAAAGTTATATAATCTAAATATTACAGGATTGCAGATATAACAAAACCGTTTAAAATTTAAAACAGTCCCATTATTACTTGAACAAACTAAGTAATGACTAATTGCTTATAGAAAACATATTTTATAATTTGCAATTATTATTGCATCATATTATTTGACAAATTACTTAAAAAAATTATTTATCATCCTTCACATTGTTGCAGTATACTGCCACTAGCAACTATCTAAAATAAAGATAATGGTAATGGTAAAAATTGAGTACTTACTCTGACTTTAAATATTTCTCAAAAATACAGACTTTGTATTTTTTTTAGAAAGTGCTGTAATAAACCAGTTTTATTGGAAGTCGGTTTTTAGAGTATTTTACCTGTCCAGCGTTATGCCCTGACAAACGATCCTTAAAATTGGGTGCACAGCCAGTATAATATGCGTTATCAAGACAAATAAGAATATAAACATTCCACATAAAAGGCGGAGAGAATGGGATTACTACTTGCTTTCGTGAATAAAGTTCGAACACATGCCATCATACTCATTGAAAAAATAGCCAAAATTTGCCGACTTATTATATCAGCGGAGAGAATGGGATTCGAACCCATGACCCACTTTTGGCGAGTACACGCTCTCCAGGCGTGCTCCTTAGACCACTCGGACATCTCTCCAGGATTTCTGTCTTTTAAAAATACTGGCAATTCAATAGTGCGCAAAGTAATAAAAAATATTCAGCACTGAAATACAATTGTCTCCGCATTTAATATAAATAATCGAGATCGACATAAAATCCGTCAACGCCATCATTTTTATTATAGGACCTGCCATAATCAACGGAAATAATAAAATTTTGGTTCATTGCAAATCTCACGCCGCCACCCGAGCTTAAATGAAGTGATTCTTTGTTCTGTTTTATCCCGAGTGTTGAATCACTTAATGTATAGTTAAACTTAAATTTCTGTGTTACTATGCCCCAATCGGTAAAGGCATTCAGGGCAATATAGAAGTTTTGTTTAAATAATGAAGTCATGAGGATCTTATAACGAAATTCCACATTGCCAAAAGCAAAACCATCGCCCTGGATACGTTCATTTAGTATCCCCCTTAATGTTTTTACACCACCAAGGGCGTCTTCAGTTTTGTAGCTGCTTATTAAATAAGGAAGAAAATAAAATGGTTTTTCCCCAAAAAGTTTTGTTTGATATGCAACCCTGTAAGTAAAAGATAAAACAGGTTTAATAATTGTAAAATATTGCCGGTGTATGATCCCTAATTGATAAAATTTAAATTTGTTATCAAGAAATCCGGGACTGCTAATAATTGTTACTTCAGTCCATAATCCATGCATTGGGTTAGGTTCAATGTCGCGTGTATCATAAATTAAACCCGTTTTGATATAATTTGTTAAACCACCATTTTTTTGAGATGTTGGAATTATAGAGTTTTCAACATATTTATCATATAACAAAGGAACATCAGGAAGTTTATCGCTGCCTTTTAAATCTTTATTAATATTTCCTATATCGACTGTTGCAATTTTAAAATTATAAATTCCCAGGCCTGCAATCCACATTAAATTTTCAATTCCCGAAAAACCTTTAAAATCGACTAAAGTTCGAAAAACTTTCCTGTCGAGCTTATAGTATGCCCTTGAAATATATCCTTGTTTAGACATTTCTTCATAATTTGGATTGTAATTGGCATCATACCCGTTAAATCCAAAAAAGTTGAGCATTTTATTGGTCAGGTATGAAATCTCGCCGGTAATTCTTATTCCTTTTGGTAACAGGTATTTTGAATCGAAAAACATTTTGTTTGTTCCATCCCCTTTTGTAGTGCGAGACCATTCGAGATAAATTGAATACAAGTAATTGGGATATTTTGTACCGTCGCCGTAATTATAGATGTTAGCAAGGGCGCCATATTGAAATCCAATGTCGGTATTATAAGTGACTGCAGGAAGTGCGCCAAAATTCCAGCCATTTTTTGGTTTATCAATATAACTACTATCCTGCGGGTAAATATTACAAATAAATGAAACTGTAAAAAAAAATATCGTCAGTTCTACCTTCATTTACCGAAGTTTTTTAAGTGAACAAGGCTGCGATTCTTTTAACATCCGGATTTATTTTTTAATTTTTTTTCAAGGTCGATCGGAATTTTAATGGTGAATGTTGTCCCTTTACCTTCTTCTGATTCAAAGTCAATCGTTCCCAGATGTTTCTGAATTATATTGTAGGAGATGGACAGCCCAAGGCCGGTTCCCATTCCAACTTCTTTAGTGGTAAAAAAAGGTTCAAATATTTTTGATTTGATATGTTGGGGTATTCCACTGCCTGTATCTGCTGTATTTATTTCAATGAATCCGTCTTTAAGTTTTGTAGTAAAGGTAATATTACCTTTATCTTTTATTGATTGTACAGCATTGTTTAAAAGGTTCATAAAAACCTGTGTAATGCTGCTTCTGAAACAAAATATTGAAGGCAAATCGCTGAAATTTTTAGTAATATTTATTCTTTCTTTCGCATTTGCAGATGTTAGTGTAATCATGGAATCAATAATAGAATTGATATCACATTTAATGAACTGACTTTCGTCCATTACAGATAAATTCCGTAATCCGTTAACAATATCAACAGTCCGTTTTATTCCGGACTCTATATGTTTTGTAAAGATTTGTACATTTTCATTCAATTTATTCAGACTATCTTCATCATCGCTTTTTACCTCTCTATCAGTTTCACCGGCATTATTTTTAGCTAAAATTTCAGTAACGATTTGAGAATATTTTTCAATTATCGCTTTTAAGCTTAATATTCCAGAACTAATAAAATTAAGAGGGTTATTAATTTCATGGGCTATTCCTGCAGTCAAAACACCTAGCGATGCCATTTTTTCAGAATTAATAAGTTGGTTTTGCATGGTTTTGAGTTGCTCATTCGTTGACCTCAATTCTTCATTCTGTTTAAATAGCTCTTTTTGATATTGTACAAGCCTTTCATTTTTTATTTTTAATTCCTCATTCGCTTTATTCAAATTGGACTGAGATTTCCTGTTTAATGAAACGAGATAAAAAACCGATAAATTCACAAAGGCATAAATACACAATTGGGCAAATTTCACATAAGGTGAACTTGAATACTTAATAATTCCAAGATTATGGGCGCCGAGTTTTATAGCAACTTCGTCGATGAAAAAAACATAAAAGAAATTATATACTGCAGAAAGTATCCAAAAGATCCGTTCTTCCTTAAATTGAAAAACCAGGAACGGAATTATTGAAATGGCAGTTGCTGCATAAGAATACCATACAAATATTTCATTATAAAAAACATGGTTTAAAAGAGGAAACAAAAAAAGCATGAATGGAGTTGTAACTATTAAAGATATTCTGCTTATTTTATGAAATTTAAATGAAGCCAATAACAGGTTAAAAAAGGATATCAGGCATATCAATGAAAATCTGAAAGTACCGAAATCAAGGTGATCGTGAATAATAAATATCATGGAAACTTCGAATATCAGATCAAGTAAAAAGGTTAAAAGGAGGAGGAAATTTATTCTGTTGGTAAGAATAATTTCACGGCTTATTAACATATTTTGATCTTTATCAATTCCGAGAAATGATATTTTATTCCATAGTTTTTTCATTCAATTATAAAAGTTTTTTAAATATAATAAACTTCTATAAAAAAAATTATATCCTCAAACCCGTTATGCCATAAATTTTTGTGATTAGGCTTTTTTAATCAAAGCAAAACATTGGAGGATTTTAAACGTATTGCTTAATAAGTACTGCTTTAAAAAAAAGACGTCATCAACTAATAGTTATTTCACCTTTAATAGATTTATTCAAAGCTTTAATTAAATCTTCTTTCGAATATTTCTGGCCCAATAAAAACATTAGTTTTGTGAGTGCTGCTTCTGTTGTTGAGTCGTAGCCGCTTATTACACCGCTATTTCGTAATGCTACGCTGGTTTCATATTTTCCCATTTCCACACTTCCGCCAAAGCATTGTGAAACATTTAATATGAAAATACCTTCATCAACGGCTTTTTTTATTCTGTCGATAAACCAGGCCCCGGTGGGTGCATTTCCTGAGCCAAAAGTTTCGAGTACAACGGCTTTCAGGTCTTTAGTATTTAAAATAACATCGATAATGGATTGACTGATTCCCGGAAATATTTTAAGAAGGGCAATATTGTTGTCCAAATTTTTATAAACTTTCAGGTTTCTTGAAACGGTTGGATATTGAATGGCAGCATAATTGAATTTAATATGTATACCGGCTTCTGCCAGAGTCGGATAATTTACTGATCGAAATGCATTGAAATGTTCTGCGCTGTATTTTGTGGTCCGGTTTCCGCGATATAATTTATTTTCAAAATATATGCAAACTTCAGGTACTACGGGTACACCATTTCTTTTCTCGGCTGCAATTTCTATTGAAGTTACCAGGTTTTCTTTTCCATCGGTACGAAGTAAACCAATGGGTAACTGTGACCCTGTGAATATTAAAGGCTTTTGAAGGTTTTCCAGCATAAAGCTCAGGGCCGAAGCGGAATAAGCCATGGTATCTGTTCCATGAAGAATGACGAATCCGTCGAATTTTTCATAATTTTCCTCGATAATATTTGCCAGTTTCAACCAAAAAGACGGATTGATATTTGCTGAATCGACCGGAGGATCGAAAGCAATCGTAGTGAGCTTAAAGCCGAAACGTTTCAAGTCCGGCATTTCGGTAAGCAACTCACAAAAATTTAATGGATGCAAGGTTCCTGTTTCCGGATCGTGCAACATACCAATTGTGCCGCCGGTATAAATTATTAATATGGAAACTTCTTTATTCAAGATTCATTTTTTTCTTTGTAAAATTAGTACTCCCTGGTAAATTAAAAGGAATATTTCAATTAATTATATCCTGAAGAGCAATTCAGCATTTTTTGTAGTTACCTCCGCAACCATTTCAATATTTAGATTATATATTTCAGAAAGCTTTTTTGCAGTGTTTATAATATAGGCAGGTTCATTTCGCTTACCTCTGAATGGAACCGGGGTTAGATAAGGAGAATCGGTTTCCAAAATAATTCTTTCTATTGGAATTTTTGTTATGGCTTCACTAAGCCCGGAATTTTTATAAGTAACCACACCTCCAATTCCCATGTAGAATCCCAAATCAGCAACCCTCGATGCCTGATCTGGCGAACCAGAAAAAGCATGAAAAACACCGCGAAGATTTTTGTATTTTTTCACCACTTCATAAACCTGTTCAAACGATTCACGGCAATGAAGAATTACCGGCAAATCGTGTTCGATAGCCCATTTAAATTGCTCTTCAAGTGCTAAAATTTGTTCCTTAAAATAAGTTTTATCCCAATACAAATCGATACCAATTTCACCTATAGCATAATATTTCGCTTGGATCAAAATATTTTTTAAGGAAGTTAATTCTTCGAAATAATTGGCCTTCACTGAACAAGGATGCAATCCAATGGCCGGAAATAATGAATAGGAATTGATCTGGCAGGTGTTAAAAAGAGGTTGTAAAGTTGAACTATCAACATTCGGAAGCACCATTTTAGTAATACCAGATTGAATAGCTCTTTCTATAACCTGACTTCTGTCTGAATCGAATTCTTCCAGGAAAAGGTGGGTGTGGGTATCGATTAATCTCATTTTGATAGATTTCCAATTTCAAAGATAAACATCTAATCCAAAATGAAAAAAGCTTCCATAATATGAAAGCTTTTTAAATAAAAGTAAAGTTGTTTTATGCTTTTCCCGAAAGCACACCATAAATGTATGCTTTGCATCCAAGATATACCGGAATAAGAATTATTAAATAAATAAAATAAAGATAAATTGCAACAGGAAGATGTAATACCATAAGATAGCCAAATAATAGAAGAGGTAATGGAAGAACAAGGTATGCGAAAAACATTTTCCATTTATGGCCATAGGTTATTTTGTTACTTGTCATTAAAGCTTCAATCGGATTTAGTCCTTTTTCAATCATTAATAGTATTCCCAAACTCCAGCTTAACCCGATTACTATTGCTGGAATAATAAGAAAAATCAGAGCTGCAAAAATTACCATTGCGTTTAAACCTACAATAAGAAAAAATTCTCCCATGTATTTTCGATATTTAGAATTGAAGATTTCTACAGGAGAAATAATTTCACCTTTACTTAAACTTATTGGTATTGCAACTAATCCAATGGTTGTACCAACATTTAAGTAAGGAATCCAAATAGTGAGTATCCATAAAATAAAGTTAACCAGAAGAGGGAAAAAGTTTTTAAGGCCGATTGTAAATGCATTTGCAATTATACCGTTAAAAGTTAATTCAGTTTCCATAGTTTTTAGATTAAATGGTTAGTTCTATAAATTTAAATTATATTTTAAATTTTTCAACAATTTCAGAAATAAATTAGACCCAAAAACTAAGGTTGACTAATTTTTAAACAACTTTATAGATTTTCCCTGGCAAACTTCTTATTAATCCGGCAAATTCAAGGTTAAGCAATATCGGAGAAACTTTGCTGACCGGCATTTCAGTTTTAGAGCAAATAACATCAATAGCTATTTCATTATTCTCGCATATTATTTGATAAATTATTTTTTCTTCATCTGTTAAGTTCACAAACAATTCCCTTTGGATAACATGAGGTTTACCTTCTACCTGTTCCCAACCTAAAAGATATTCAAGGTCTTCAACACCTTCCAGGAGAAAAGCTTTATTGGTTTTAATTAGTTTGTTGCAACCTTTCGACATGACATCGTCAATTCGGCCTGGCAGTGCAAATACATCGCGGTTATATGAATTGGCGATATCGGCAGTGATGAGTGCTCCGCCCTTTTCTCCTGATTCTATAATTATGGTTGCATCGGCAAGACCGGCAATGATGCGGTTACGGCGGACAAACAAAGCCCTTTCGGCAAGTATATCACTGGTAAATTCTGTAATCAGTGCACCTTGATTTACAATTTCCTTTGCATATTTTGAGTGAACGGCCGGATAAATCGTTTTCAATCCATGGCCCAACACAGCTATAGTATTTAGCTTATTTTTCAAAGCTGCCTTGTGCCCAGCTATATCAATTCCAAAAGCAAGTCCGCTGACGATTATCGGGTTATGCTTCGACTCGGCCAGTTGTGCAATAAATTTGTTGCAGAAATTTTTTCCATAATCTGTGGCTTTTCTGGTACCTACAATACTTATTATTTTTGGTGAGTTCAGATCGACATCACCTTTAATAAATAATATCAAGGGTGAATCGGCACATTGCTTTAGCCGTTCCGGATAATTATCGTCGAGATAGAATGAAGTTTTAATATTAAATTTTTCAATAAAAGATATTTCTTTTTCTGCATCTTTCAGAACAGTATTATTGACAATTTCTCCTGCAAGAACTTCACCTATTCCCGGAATTTTAATAAGATTCGCTTTTTTTTCCCTGAAAACTCCTTCAATACTGCCGGTATAGGCTACTAATTTTTTTGCATTTATACTGCCAATACCGGGAATCATCCCAATAGCAATTTTGTATAATAAAAGTGTGGAATTCATCTTATATTTCTTTCTGATAAGCTACTACATCAAGAATTTTACCGAATTTTTCACCTACATTTTTATAATGGGCACATTTAATATAACCGCATTTTTCAAAAAGCCTTATACTTCCTAAATTGTCACCTGATATAATACCTATCAGGTTTTTAATCCCTCTTTCTTCCGCTGCTTTTTCGAGAAATGAAAGAGCTTTTTGCCCGATTCCTTTTTTATGAAAAGTATTTATTAAATAGATCGATACTTCAGAAGTTCTGTCGTATGCCTGTCTTTTTTTATATTGAGTGATACAGCAATATCCGGCTAAAACTTCATTATAAAATATAAGGAATGATTTATATTTTGGGTGCCCTACAAAAATGAATTCTTTTAGTTCATCAATTGAAATGGGATTTGTATGATAGGTTGCTGTTGAATTTAGAATATAATAATCATAGATTTCTTTTATAACAATTAAATCTTTTTCCTCTAAATTTCTAAATTCAATATGATCCATTTTTTTTCAATTTATCAATTAACTGCCGAAATAACCGTATTCAGGGCCGAGATTAAATTATCGAATTCCGTTTTTTTGAGTGCTGACAAAGAAATAGGCGGATATTTGGCAATTTTATTATTTATTCTCTGATAAAGAACCAATGATTTTTTTATGCCGGCAATTTTTCTAATAATTTTATATTTAACAAGCGATCCAATAGGAATTTCAATGTTTTTTCTTTTTTGGATAAAAGGCCTTAGAGTATAATATTTTAAAACAATTTTCCCACCCTGGTCGTTATAATAAATGTAATTTAAGCTCAGTAAAAAACGGTAAATATTAATAAGGACATAGATGGTACAAACGGCAATAACATAATATTCACGAGGTATACCTAAAACAGGTTCTTCAAAAATATCAATAAAAAAGAAACATGGAATAATTATGGTAAGGCTGATGGCCATCAGGTACATCATTTTCCGGTCGCGAATAACTGCATGGGAGTTATCGATTATCATGATTTTATTTTTTTCTTCTTATTAGTTCTTTAGAAATCAAATTCAATTCACGGCTGGTCTGACCTTTAACCGAGGTATTTTCTTCTGCTCTTCTAAAAAGATAAGGCAATACAATTTTTAATGGCCCGAAAGGTACATATTTTGTAACATTGTATCCTTCATGTGCAAGGTTAAAACTAATATTATCGCTCATTCCATAAAGCTGTGAAAACCAGATTCGATTGTCGTCCTTTTCCAATCCGGCAATTGAAATCAGATCGGTCAGCAATCTGCAGCTTTCTTCATTGTGAGTTCCATTAAAAATGGAAATCCTGTCGATATGCTGTACCGAAAATTTTAAAGCTTCATTGAAATCACAGTCTGTCGAAATTTTATCTGGATGGATAGGTGAGGGTTTCCCTAATAAGTTTGCACGTTCACGTTCTTTTTCCATATATGCTCCGCGAACAAATTTAATTCCAAGGTAATAATTTTTTGCAATAGCTTTATTATATAAAGTGTTCAAAAATTCAAGCCTGTCTGTTCGGTACATCTGAATGGTATTGTATATGCATGCTCTTTCCTTATTATATTTTTCCATCATTTCTTCACAAATGTCATCAATAATTTTCTGGTAAAAACTATGTTCCGCATCAATCATCAGGGGTATTCCTTTTTTATAAGCAAATTTACACAGTATGGTTATCCTTTCCATAAACAGGTTCAGGTCATTGGTCTCATCTGAATTTAGGATATTTCCGGAACTTGCTTTTTCGAGGATGTTGCGTTTTCCAAAAGCTGAAGGTTTAAAAACCGCAAAAGGTATATCGGGGTGTTTCGAAGCATATTGAATAGTTTTGAGAGTTTCATTTAATGCAAAAGAGAAGTTTTCTTCGGTTTCTTCGCCCTCAATAGCATAATCGAGAACAGACTTAATTTTGTAAATATTCAGCAATTCAATTGTTATTGCTGCTTCTTCAAGTTTTTCTCCTCCGCAAAAGTGATTAAAAATAGTAGGTTTCAAAATCCATTTTATCGGAATCCTGAGCAGAATTGCAAAATTTATAATAAACTTTCCAAGTTTGACTAATTTATCGAATGACATTATTTTGAAAAGCCAATATGCCTTTTTTAATTCATTATCTGAACGATAATGAAATGCTATTTCAGTGTTTTCAAATGAGACCATCCGTCAATTTATTTCAGGTTTAAGTTACAAATTTCAACTAATTTTTAAAATGTCATCTTTATTTTTTTTGTAAAACTTGAAATTTTGATTTTCAAACTATAGATTATATAACTGTTTGATTAATTAAAATAATATATTTGTTCTTTCAGTTAATTAAATAGTGTGTTTCATGTTTTGCTGAACAATTAAATTGATTTTCTTTTCAGGAATGAAATATTTAATATCAAATAACAGTAAAATTCTAAAAGGTGAAATAAAACTTCCTGCCTCGAAAAGCATTAGTAACCGGTTATTAATTATACAGGCTATATGCGATCCTAAATTTAAAATTAGTAATCTTTCTGAAAGTGAAGATACAAAAGTGCTTGTAAAAGCACTAACAGAAAATAATACTACAATCGATATTGGCCATGCCGGTACCTCAATGAGATTTCTCACAACTTTTTTTGCATCGCATAAAGGTGAAAAGGTTTTAACCGGATCATATCGTATGAAGGAGCGCCCCATAGGTTACCTTGTTGAAGCATTGCAAAAATTGGGTGCAGAAATAGAATACCTTGAAAATCCAGGCTTTCCGCCATTATTTATTAAAGGTAAAAAAATGGCTGGTGGAAAAGTTGCAATAAACAGTAGTATTAGCAGCCAATTCATAAGCTCCTTGCTACTCTCAGCACCATTATTTAAAAATGGAATAGAACTTCATCTCGAAGAACAGGTTGTATCTTCCTCATATATCGACCTAACTTTGAAAATCATGGAATATATGGGCATAAAAGTTGAGAAGTTGGATAATCAAATAAAAATTAGCCCGCAACAATATACTCCCAGGGATATTTTTGTAGAAGGTGATTGGAGTGCTGTATCGTATTGGTACGAGGCAGCTGCTATTGCCAAAGAAGCTGAACTTTTTATTTATGATTTAAAACGTAATAGTTTCCAGGGAGATTGCCGTTGTGCTTCAATTTTTAGCAAGCTGGGAGTAAGAACTGAATATTTTTCAAAGGGTATTAAAATCAGTAATTCCGGAAAGTTGCCTTCCAGGTTTGATTTTGATTTTATCGAAACTCCCGATTTGGTTCAAACTATTGTCGTTACTTGTGTTTTGCTTGGAATTCCTTTCAGGTTAACGGGAACTCAAAGTCTTCGAATAAAAGAAACAGACAGAATAACTGCCTTGCAAAAGGAAATTAATAAATTTGGTGCAATAATACATTATGAGGATAACGGAATATTAGAATGGGATGGAAAACTCAATCCCGTGAAAGATAAAGAATTTAATATATCCACTTACCAGGATCATAGAATGGCTATGGCATTTGCACCAATAGCTTTACTAAAGGAGAAAATTATTATAGAAAATCCTGAAGTGGTTGTAAAATCTTATCCTTCTTTTTGGGATGATTTTGAAAATTTGGGATTTGAAGTGGATGAAGTTTAAGTTAAATGAGAAAAGTCTTAATCTTGTTTAATTTCAATAAAATTGAATTTTGTATCGAGAATTGAAGAATAATATTCACCTCTTTCAAAAATGTCATCATCACCGGTCTCATAATGCCAGTTAATATTAACAGAATTATTTCTATTTTTTAAATCAACCAGCACCCTGAGAATATTCAGAAGTGATTTTGAAGTGCCGCTGTTAAAATATTCTAAATCGACATTTACAGTTGTCAAAGGCTGCGGATGTGAACTATATTCCACTACCCAAAGCAAGAGAACATCATAAAATTTAGATGGATCTTCCGGTATCGATCGTCCTTTAAGTGTTATTAACCCTTCAGCTTTAAAACTAACTTCCGGGGTCTTTTTAGTCGCTTCTATAAATAAACTTTCCATCAGAAAAAATTGTCGTTAAATTTAAACCAATTAATTTTAAAAAAAAATACCCTCACTTTGAATTACTTATAAAAAAACGTTATTTGCATTAATATTTTATGCATGTATTTTTGTAAAAAACGGAATATGAATTCATTAGAATAATTATTTTGTAGTTTTAAAAAATTTGCAAAAAGAAATTAAAAATGAAAAACGATTTATTAAGACTGATAGAATCTGTGGAATTTGCAGCAAACAAGCATAAATTTCAAAGACGGAAGGGAAACCTGAAAATACCTTATATCAATCATCCTGTTAAGGTTTGTAAATTACTTGCAGATTCAGGGGAATCTGATATTGAAACTCTTCTTGCGGCGATTCTTCATGATACCCTTGAAGATACCGATACAGGTGAAATTGAATTAACTGAACATTTTGGGAATAGTGTTGCCAATATTGTAATTGAAGTTACAGACAATATGAAACTTCATGAAAAAGAAAGAAAGGAATTGCAAGTTACAAAGGCTTCTCAATTATCGGTTCAGGCAAAAAAAATAAAAATTGCCGATAAAATTTGTAATATCGATGATATATTGACTTATCCCCTTATCTGGTCGAAAAGAAGAAAAAGAAAATATATTGAATGGGCTAAAAAAGTTTGTGACGGATGCAAGGGCCAGAACTTAATTCTCGATCAAAAATTTGAGGAGATCTATAGAAAGGGAATGGAATTATATTCAAAATGAAAGAATGAATTAATTTTTATTTTAAAATTTTATTTAAATATTCCCAGATTAATTCCCTTTTTGCCGGATGAAACCATGTAATATCCTTGTCACCCGAAAACCATGTAATCTGACGTTTGGCATAATGCCTGCTATTTCGTTTAATAAGTTCAACAGCTTTCTCATAAGATATTTTCCCATCGAAATATTCAAAAAATTCTTTATATCCTACAGTGTTTAGCGCATTAAGATGACGTGCATGAGAAACAGACCTGGCCTCACCTTCAAGGCCATTTTTAATCATCATATCTACCCTGTTGTCTATTCCTTTATACAGATCCTGCCGGTTGATACTTAATCCTATTTTAATAATCCTGAAATTACGATCTTTTTTTGGTTTCGTCAGAAATTGTGAATATGGCTTTCCAGTCATATAAAATACCTCCAGTGCTTTAAGGATACGTTTCGGATTTTCAATATCCGCTGTTTTAAAATAAAACGGATCAATTTGCAGTAATTCCTGCTGTAATTTATTAATACCTTCAGTTTTTAAGCGATTTAAAAGTTTTGTCCTGATCTCTGGTTCAACAACAGGTAAATCATCAATACCATTGCACACTGCTTCGATATATAAACCTGATCCCCCTGTCATTACCACATTTTTATGTTTTTTGAACAGGCCATGAAGTAAATCTATAACTTCAAACTCGAACATACTTGCGTTGTAATAGTCATAAATGGAATGGGAGGCTATAAAATGATGCTTAACAAGCGATAATTGCTTTTCAGATGGCCTTGAAGTTCCAATCCTTATTTCCTTATAAATCTGACGTGAATCGGAAGAAATAATCTCAGTTACCAATCGATGTGCTATTTCTATGGCAAGATCGGTTTTTCCCGTTGCTGTTGGCCCTAAGATGACTATTAATGTATTTTCGGACATTACAGAATTGAACTTTATTAAATGAAATTATATTTCATTATTCATAAAGCCTTGATTTTTCAAAACATTTAGAAAGCTTTTTGAGAAAAAAACATTATCTTTTTTTGTATATCGAATATCGGTAAAAACCTGGGACAGGGTTTCTTTTTTATTTATTTTTAAAAGATCTTTATAAAAAGACATATTTTCTTTTTCTTCATACAACTTTTTAATAACATCATCAAAATAATCGTTATATTTCTCATAATGGACAACTGCATTTAGAGATAATCGATCAGTTAATCCAGGTGTTTCATCAGGATATCCAATTGGAAAAGCAGTAATGGGAACAACACCTTTAGGGATTTGCAGAATTTCAATAATTTTTTCTGCATTATAAGTTGTTGTACCAAGATAACATATACCTAAGCCATGATCTTCTGCAGCTAAGGCAACATTTTGTGCAACAAGAATGGCATCGATTGCAGCAGCCATGAATGATAGAAAATTGTCGTAACCGGGGAAAGCTTTGTTTAGAGTGCACCATTTATTAAAACGGTTAAAGTCGGCACAAAAAGTGACAATGACAGGTGCATGTTTTACCATATCCTGTTTAAAATGAGCCTCCCAAAGTTTTTCTTTTAATGAAAAATCTGAAGTGACTATCATGCTGTAGGCTTGCATATTCCCGGTAGTCGATGCACGAGTACCAGCAAGAAGGATTTCCTGTAATATTTCTCCTGGTATAGGTTCTGGCTTAAACTTACGAATGCTCCGGTGATTAAAAATAGTTTTAATCATATTTTAGTTTTAATATGAACATCACTTTCATTATCAGATAAAATTAAATTTTTCAATTCCACGAAATCCTCTTAAAAAATCATTTATATGCAACATTTTTTTACCTTCAGCTTGTAACACTTTTATCGGAATAATACCATTTGATGTTGATACATGCAGGAATGAATTTCCGTCAGAATTAATAATGCCCGGATGCCCAATTGGTCTATCAATTGTGAATTCAGCCTCAATAATTTTAACAGAAGTTTTTTGACCTGTTTCAATATTTTGTAAAATAGACCAGGCAGCGGGGTAGGGGCTAAGTCCTCTGATAAGGTTAAATATTGTTTTGCTTTCTTGTGACCAGTCAATCCGGCAATTTTCTTTAGTTAATTTTGGGGCAGTTTTTAGTTTGGATTCAATTACTTGAATTTTATTTTGGTCAATAGGATTGATATTCCCCGATTCTATTGCTTTAATAGTTTTCACTAATAAATCAGCTCCGGCTTCCATTAATTTGTCATGAAGCTGTCCTGCAGTTTCAGCAGGTTTTATTGAAAGGCTTAGATTAGCCAATATTTTTCCGGTATCAATTTCTTTTCCAATAAAAAAAGTAGTGACACCTGTTTGTTCTTCACCATTAATTATTGCCCAATTTATAGGTGCTGCCCCGCGATATTGAGGCAATAATGAAGCATGAAGATTGATGGTTCCCAAACGGGGCATGGACCAAATTTCTTCAGGTAACATTCTGAACGCAACTACGACAAAAAGGTCTGCTTGTAAGCTTCTTAATTGACTAACAAATTTACTATCTTTTAATTTTTCAGGTTGAAGAAGAATGAGACAATTATCAATTGCAAACTTTTTAACAGGTGGAATTTGTATTTTTTGTCCCCTTCCTGCAGGTTTATCTGGTGAAGTTACAACAGTTGTAATATTAAAACCATGTTGTAATAAACTTTTAAGAGATGCAATGGCAAATTCCGGAGTACCCATAAATACAATTCTCAAGCTCATAATAGTGAATATTATAAGTTCAGTTTTTTGTATTTTGCAAGGTTAAGAAAATGACCCATTTTATCGCGTTTGGTTTCAAGATAAAAGCGATTATGAAGATTTGGCTCAATAATTATTGGAAGGTTTTCGACAATTTCTAGTCCGTAACCTTCAAGTCCGATAAGCTTTTTAGGGTTGTTTGTAATAAGTCTCAGTTTCCCCAACCCCAATTCGCGGAGTATATTTGCCCCAACGCCATAATCTCTCTCGTCAGGTTTAAAACCCAGGTCAATATTTGCCTGAACTGTATCACGTCCTTGTTCCTGGAGCTTATAAGCTTTGATTTTATTAAAGAGCCCTATACCACGTCCTTCCTGGCTGAGGTAAAGTATTACTCCTTTGCCTTCTTTTTCAACCATCTTCATTGCAGTAAACAACTGATCGCCGCAATCGCACCTGAGTGAACCAAAAATATCACCGGTGATGCAGGATGAATGAACGCGAACCATGACTGCTTCATCTTTTGTCCAATTGCCTTTAATAAGTGCAACATGTTCATGGCCATTAGACTTTTGTATAAATGGGATAAGATCAAATTCGCCATAAATGGTTGGTAATTTTACTTTTTCCCCTTTTATAATCAAACTTTCATGTTTGAGACGGTATGTAATAAGATCTTTGACTGAAATTATTTTAAGTTTAAACTTTCTGGCTATTTCAATTAACTTAGGAAGACGTGCCATAGATCCATCTTCATTCATAATTTCTACTAAAACGCCACCGGGTTTTAATCCAGCAAGAATTGATAGATCTACTGTTGCCTCAGTATGCCCGGGCCGGCGCAAAACTCCCTTACTACGTGCCCTGATTGGAAAAACATGTCCCGGTCTGCCTAAATCATCCGGAGCAGTTTTATGATTAATCAGAGCCTTAATAGTTTTTGCCCGATCGTGTGCCGAAATACCTGTTGTACATCCATGCCCGATTAAATCCACTGAAACTGTAAAAGCAGTATTATGAATAGCTGTATTGTTATTGACCATAAGATCAAGTTCCAACTCCTCACACCGTTCTTCAGGCATAGGGGCACATATGAGTCCGCGTCCGTGAGTAGCCATGAAATTTATGATTTCCGCAGTAATTAATTCAGCGGAAGCAACAAAGTCGCCTTCATTTTCCCTGTCCTCATCGTCAACGACAATAACTACTTTACCATTCCTGAAGTCTTCAATTGTTTCATCAATGGTATTTAGTATTAATTTATTATGTTTAGTCATTGAAATGAATATGTCTTTTTTTAATTGTGCAAATGTAAGAAATATGTTTAAATATCTATTGCCATTTTTTGGCAGTCACAGAGAATACAGGCGATATGGCTGATTTTGTTTTAAATAAAAAGTATTAAACTGAAATAGCAATTTCTATGTTGTCCTCAGAAAACAAAATAAAAAGTTATTTTTGTGCCGAATTAATTTCAGGTATTTATTTATTATTTCTGGAATCTATTATAAACTCTGAAGTTTGCCAGGAAAATAAAAATATTTTTAGAAGTATAATTTCAAAAATGTCTGATAAAAACCGATATTTTGAATGAAAATCCTTATTCTTGCCAACAAATTTCCGTATCCTCCCCGCGATGGTGGGGCGATAGCCACATTTAGCATGATAAAAGGACTTAGTCAGCTTCATCACGATATTACAGTTCTTGCCATAAATACTTCAAAACATTTCTATGACATTCAATTGTTGCCTGAAGAAGTTAAGAATTTTGCCAGATTTCTGGCAGTTGAGATTAATACCGACATCTCCGTTATCGGATTATTAATAAATTTATTGTTTTCTTCTATTCCTTATAATGCAAAAAGATTTATAAATATTGAATTTGAAAAGAAAATTATTGACCTGTGCATGAATAATCATTTTGATATTATTCAACTTGAAGGATTGTACATGTGTCCTTACATTTCTGCAATAAGAAAAATTTCCAACGCTAAAATATCATTCAGGGCACACAACATTGAATCTGAAATTTGGGAAAGAATGATACCTTCCACAAATTCATTTTTTAAAAGACAATATTTAAGAATTTTATCAAACCGCATCAGAAAATATGAGTTGTCATTTATTAATTCATATGATTTATTGATCCCTATTAGTTTAAAAGATTCACAATGGTTCGTTGATATGGGCAACAAAATGCCAAATGTTGTAATCCCTACAGGAATTGAAGTTTCCACAATGACAAATTCCAGCGATTACGAATATCCTTCAGTTTTTTATTTGGGAGGGCTCGATTGGATGCCTAATCAGCAGGGTATAAAATGGTTTATTGACAATTGCTGGGAAAGTATTTTAGAACAATTGCCTAATTTAAAACTAAATATAGCCGGAAGAAATGCACCGGATAATCTAATAAATTACTTTAGTACAAAGAAAAATTTAACATTTTTTGGAGAAATTCCTGATGCCAAAACAATGTTTTTATCCAAAGCCATCATGATTGTTCCTTTGTTTGCCGGTAGCGGTATGAGAATAAAAATTATGGAAGCAATGGGTTATGGTAGAGCAATAGTAACAACTTCAGTAGGAATGGAAGGGATTTACGCTTCCGATAGAAACGAAATTTTAATTGCCAATACCAAAGAAGAATTTATTAATAACGTAATCGAATTGTCGACCAATAAATATTTTTTTAATCAAATTTGTCAAAACGCTTATAACTTTGCATCCGCTGAATTTAATAATCTGCGAATAATTTCTTTATTATCTGACTTTTATAAAAACAATATTACCTGATGGAAGTTCTATTTTGGATTTCAGTTTTTCTGATTTTTCATACTTATATTTTATATCCTTCTATTTTACGGATTATTGCGATTTATAAAAAACCAAACCGGCTTGTATATCTGCAGGCAGAAGAACTACCATTCGTATCACTGGTAATGTCTGTTTATAATGAAGAAAAAGTAATCAGACAAAAACTCGAAAGCATAGTTCAGTCCAACTATCCTCAAAACCACCTTGAATTTTTGATAGGTTCTGATAATTCATCGGATCGAACGAATGAAATAATTAGAGAATTTGCTATTAAACACAATAATATAAAATTGAACATTTTTGCAGAACGACAAGGCAAAGCCAATATTATAAACCAACTTGCAAAGGAAGCAACGGGTGAGATATTAATTCTGACTGACGCTAACGTAATCTTTACGACAGGGACGATTTATCAACTTGTTAAGCATTATAAAAATGCATCGATAGATATTGTAGGAGGGAACATAATTAATACAAACATTAAAAATAGCGGAATTTCCTTCCAGGAAAAAACCTACCTGGTAAATGAAAACTATTTAAAATATTGCGAAGGAATAATATGGGGTTCAATGATGGGTGCTTTTGGCGGATGTTATGCAGTTAGAAAGAGTAAGTATGCACCGGTTCCAAGGAATTATTTTATGGATGATTTTTACATTACAATGAGTGCATTATCTTCCGGAGGCAAGGCCATTAATGAACTCGATGCCATTTGTTATGAGGATGTTTCAAATATTATTTATGAAGAATTCAGACGCAAAATAAGGATTTCAATAGGTAATTATCAAAATCTCAATTCATTCAAAAAAATGTTATGGCCACCATATAAAGGTTTAGGTTTCGCTTTCCTTTCTCATAAAGTACTTCGTTGGATTACACCTTTTTTATTAATTTCTGCTTATGTTTTTAATTTATTAATAATCCGAATAAGTTCTTTATATGGCATTCTTTTTATCCTACAAACTATATTATTTGTCTGTCCTTTGTTAGATTTGTTTTTAAGAAAATTGAATTTCAATAGCTTGTTACTGCGGTTTATTACTCATTTTTATGCAATGAATTTTTCATTGTTAATAGGGCTGTTTATTTATATAAAAGGAGTAAAAACAAATGTTTGGCAACCTACAAAAAGGTATCAGTAAAAGCAATGCAAAAGTTAAAAATATCAATCAGTCTTTTTAATTGAGATTTTCGGGATTTTAAAATTTGTTACCTTTTTAAATATTTTTAAATAGCTTTCGAGGTTAAGAATAGCTGAATCATTGGTTGCTTTATAAGTAAGAAAAACGCCAATAGGCAATAAAATGAATGATGAAAACCATACTCCAATATATGTAGGAAAATATGATTCCCTTACAAATTTTTCACTGGATAAAGTTATAATATAATAAAGGACAAAAAACACTACCGATATAACCAGGGGCAGACCTAATCCACCTTTCCTGATAATTGCCCCTAATGGTGCACCTATAAAGAAAAATACCAGGCAAGCCAGGGATAAAGTAAATTTCTTATGCCATTCAATCTCATGCCTCTTTAAAAGTTTGGTTTTCGATTTTCTTACAGCAGCCTCATTCGATAATGTACTTTTGGCATTTCGTGCACTATTGAGGGCAGTAATTAGAGAAGAAACTTTTTCACCATCGGACATAAAAGAATAAAAAACCGGCAAACTAAATCTTAATTGTTTTGCTTTTTCATTTTCAGGTTTATTTGGATTATAATATAAATTTATTGGATAGTAACATACAGCTTGAATATTATTTTTTAATAAAAGATAATCATGGTGAAGGTCCTTTTTCAATGAATCGGTAGCGAAGGTTAATTGCTTAAGGTTCATCATTTGGAAATTTGATCGAAATAACCCTTCATCAGTTCTTTGGAAATCAAAACCAGACAATGGGATATTGGTTATCTGTCTGTCGAATTTATCCCTTCTGAAAGGGTAGGAACGAACTGTGTATCTTTTCCGGTCATTATCGGGCATATCGATATAACTTACCCCATTGTATAAAGTAATAACCAAGGTGCGTTTATCGGCAGTCATTTTCATGAATCCGGAATCGGCCAGGGTAACACTAACATTACCTAAATTAGAGGTATGGTCATAAATGCGGATATGATGAAGAAGGTTGCTATTAGCATTTTTTTTGCCAACCCTGATACTGTAATTTTCAATTCCATTATAAAAGATACCTTCCTTGATCTGAAGCTCTGGCCGTTGTTGTTGTATATCATAAAGAAGGGCACGCATTTTCCAATTGAAAAAAGGAAGGGAAATATTAGAATAGAAGAATGCTCCTATGCTAATTAAAACCATTAATAAAATTAAAGGATACATAATACGAATAAGTGAAATCCCAGCAGATTTCAGGGCAATTAGTTCATAATTTTCACCAAGTCCGCCAAACGTCATCAAAGCAGCAAGCAGAATTGCCAGGGGTAACGCTAAAGGAACAAAAGTGGCAGCTGTGTACATTAACAATTCTGACAGAATTCCAAAAGTCAGGCCTTTGCCTACAAGATCATCAATATACCTCCAGAGAAATTGCATCTGAAGGAGAAAGATCACGATAAAAAAAGTAAGCATTAACGGACCGGAAAATGATTTGAGAACAAATATATGAAGCCTTTTCACTATATTATCATTTGTATTTTATAAGAAGCAAAATAACAGAACAGACTGTATTTGCCAAAGTGATATGAATTATAATCCTATAGCGTGTTTCAGTCGCGAAATTTGATTATCCCATAAAACAACCGCATCATCCTTTTCTTTTTCATCAACAAAATCGGTAATAAGTAATGCTAATTCTCCTGTAAGATCATCTGTTTTTAACCGGAATTCAAAATAAGTATTCTCATTTTCTTCAAGCCATTCGAAACGAACCGCTACATTTTCGCGAATATATGTTCTTTCTGCCTTTTGCTTTGTCCCATCCCAAACAAAAGTGAATACCGAACCTTCAATAATTACATTATCGGCAAACCATTCTGCTAATCCACCAGGAGTGCTTAATCTTGGAAATAACAGCCTGGGTGTTGTGTTCATGTTATATTCAAGTTCCAGTTTTTTCTTCATTCACTTTAAGTATTGAGATAATTCCAGATTAACGCAATATAGTAAAATTTATATTTGAAATCCAAATGTTTCAAATTAAAACACCAAAATATTTCATTTAATTGAAAGAATCAAAAGTAAGAATGAATGAATTTGTG
>Ga0265323_10000260_pt1 | contig 30902 bp, 29 predicted proteins | sample 41225metaG_FD_193580 | JGI IMG/M metagenome (GOLD analysis project Ga0265323, IMG submission 193580) | Rhizosphere microbial communities from Carex aquatilis grown in University of Washington, Seatle, WA, United States - 4-12-25 metaG | ecosystem: Host-associated > Plants > Roots > Rhizosphere...
GGTTGTGCTTCCTCGAAAGACCCTCGTTGCGGAAGTTGCGGCCGATCTCGAACACGCGGTCCCAACCGCCGACGAGCAGGCGCTTGAGGTGGAGCTCGAGCGAAATGCGCAGGAAGAAATCGCAGCCGAGCGCATTGTGGTGCGTGGTGAACGGCTTGGCGGCCGCGCCACCCGCGACGGACTGGAGGATGGGCGTCTCGATCTCGATGAACTTCCGGTCCTCGAGGAAGCGGCGGATTGCCGACACGATGCGGCTGCGCAGCAGCAGGCGCCGGCGCGACTCCTCGTTGACGATCACGTCGAGGTAGCGCTGGCGGTAGACCTGCTCGGGATCGGTGAGGCCGTGCCATTTCTCCGGCAGCGGGCGCAGCGCCTTCGCCACGAGCACGTAGCGTCCGACGCGCACGGTGATTTCGCCGGTCTTGGTTTTGAAGAGCGTGCCCTCGGCGCCGATGATGTCGCCGAGATCGAGTTTCTTGAAGGCCGCGTAGCCCTCGTCGCCCAGGACGTCCTTTTTCAGGTAAAGCTGGATGAGGCCCTGCTGGTCGAGGATCTTGACGAACTGGCTCTTGCCCATGTCGCGCATGACCAGCAGGCGGCCCGCGACCCTGACCGGCACAGCGTTGTCCTGGCCATCGACGTAAAGCTTGATCGCCTCGGCCGAAAAATGGGTGGGTTCAAAGCTCGCCCGGAACGGGTCGCACCCGGCGGCGCGCAGATCCTGCAGCTTCCGCAGCCGCACGGCGTACTGGTCATGGGTGATCTCGTTCGGGATGTCGCTCATGGAACCGCGACGGTCTCGCACGCCGGCGCGCCGTGGGCAACGGGAAACTTCGGGCACGCACGACCGCTGGTGCCGCCGGGTGGGCAACGGCGCCGAAGGGAGCAGTCAGCTCGCCGGGTCCGGCCCGCGAAACGGCCACGCTACGCCTGATCCAAGCAGCTTCGCACCGTGCTGACCAGCGCCTTCACATCGTACGGCTTGGGTAAGAAAGTTACCCCGGGAGATAGCACCTCTTGAGCCTCGAGGATCTCGTCACTGTAGCCGCTGGAAATAATTCCCTTTAGGGTGGCTTTTGCCCGTTTGAACCGTTCGAACAAATCCATCCCTGACATACCTCCGGGCATCCTCATGTCCGTAAACAACAGGTCGATCTCGCCTGAGTGGTCAGCCCATACCCGGAGCGCCTCCTCGCCATCGGCCGCTTCAAGGACACGGTACCCATACAACTGCAGGCCGAGCGCGACCATGTCACGAATCGCCTGGTCATCATCCACCAATAGAATTGTCTCTTTCCCCCTTTGAACCCGCAAAGCGGGGGGTTCAGCCGCAACCGACGGGGCTTGGGTCAAGCTGGGAAGATAAACGCGGAAGGTGCTGCCCTTACCCAGCTCGCTCTCCACTTCCAGCCAGCCTCTATGTTGTTTCGTTATTCCATAGACGGTCGACAGCCCCAGACCCGTTCCCTTGCCCACCTCCTTGGTGGTGAAGAAAGGCTCAAAGAGGCGCTTTATCGTCGCTGCATCCATGCCACTGCCGGTGTCGGTCACCGAAAGACACACGAACAATCCCGGGTACGCCTCGGGGTTCACGCGGAGCACCGCCGCGTCCAGTGTTACGAGCTTGGCCGCGATTGTCAGGCGTCCGCCCTTCGGCGTCATCGCGTCCTGCGCATTCAGGCACAGGTTTGTCACTACCTGCTCAATCATGGTGGTGTCCGCCTCAATCCACAGGGGATCGTCTCCCGCCTGAAATTCCAGATGGATATTCTTACCCAGCAACCGCCGCAGCATCTTGATCAGGTTGTCGAGCACGTCGTTCAGATTCAGGGGCCTCAGCAGGATGACTTGCTGGCGGCTGAACAGCAGCAGTTGCCGGGTCAAACCCGCCGCCCGCTTGGCTTCCTGCTCCAGCTGGCTGAGCGAGGCTCTGATGTCTTCCGGCAGGTTCGGCTTCTCCAGCAGCAGACTGAGCTGCAGCAGGGTCGACGTCAGAAGGTTGTTGTAGTCGTGCGCCACGCCGCCCGCCAGCTGACCCACTGTCTCCATCTTCCGGGCCTGTTGCAACTTCACCTCCAGGAGCTTCCGTTCGGTGATGTCGCGGATGTTGCACTGGATCACCTTCTGGTGATCGACCTCGTACGAGTTGCTGACAAACTCCACCTCGCGTCGCTGCCCGTACTTCGTTTCCAGCGGCAGGCCTTCATAACGGATATAGCCCTCTTTTTGCAGCTTTTCAAAAGCGGCTTCGGCCAACGCGCGGTCCCTGAACAAGCCGATTTCCCAGAGCTGCTTTCCCAATAATTCCCCGAGTTTATAGCCCAGCATCTCGAGCAAAAACGGGTTCGCGTCGGTTATCTGGCCCGTGCCCGCATCAAGAATCAAGATACCGTCCTGGGCCGTTTCGAAAAGCCGCCGGTATCGAACCTCCGAATTCCGCAACGCTTCCTGTACGGTCTTTTCGTCTTGTGGGGCTGGATTCATTGAATCCTCCAAATATGCACCAGGATAAGAAAGTGCTGATCGGGTAGATTGCAAATTTTGATATCGCGAGATGACCGCAGGGAGCAACTTTAATTCGGGGTGGCAAACCGGCAAAACGCGCGACTGTCTTCAGCTAAATGCGGCCGTCAGCCGGGCAGAGGGGAATAATCGGGGGTTAAGAGCTTTCTTGCCTCGCCCAGGGAAAGTTGGGATATCCTGCAGGCGAAGTGCCCAACCTTGTCAGCTCGATCATGGTGAGCGCCTGCCTCGGCGCGCTCGTGGGACTGATCCGCCAGTGGAGCGATCAGAAAGCCTCCTCGACCGGCGAAGCCGATTTCGGCGGCGTGCGCACCTACACGTTCTGGGCGATCCTTGGCTGCGTGGGCGCGTTCATCACCGACAGTTACGCCGCCGCGGTGCTGCCCATTGTGATCGCGTTGGTGGGCGTGCACCTCACCGCCCTGCACCTCAAGAACATCGGCGGCAGCCATCCGGGCAGCACGACCTTCGCGGCGTCGCTGCTCACCTGCCTGCTCGGTGCGCTCGTGCAATGGGATCATATCCAGGCCGCCGTCCTGGTCGCCGCCGCCACCGCAGTCATGATCGGGCTCAAGCAGCCCATCCACGCCTGGACGCGCACCTTCACGGTCGACGACATCCGCGCCACATTGCAGTTCGTCGCCATCACGGGGGTGATGCTGCCGCTGGTGCCGAACCAGGACCTCGGGCCGTTTGGCGCCTTTAACCCCTACTCGACCTGGTTGATGGTGGTGTTGATTTCCGGCCTGGGCTTCGTCGGCTACATCATGATGCGCCTGCTCGGTGCCAAGGCCGGCATCTCGATCACGGGCCTGGTCGGCGGACTCGCCTCGAGCACGGCCACCACCCTGGCCTTCAGCCGGCATAGCAAGGTCGACCCGGCCCTGTCCTCCAGCTACGCGCTGGCCGTGGTGATCGCCTGCACGGTGATGCTGGCGCGCATTCTGGTCGTGGTCGGCGTGATCAACCGCGAGCTGGCGGTCTCGTTGATCTTTCCGTTCGTACTCATGGCGCTGCCGGGCCTCGGTTTCGCGTTGTGGGTATGGCTCTTCAACCGGCCGGCCGACAACGATGTGGCCACGCCCCATTTGCTCAATCCCCTCAGCCTCGGCATCGCCATCAAATTCGGGATCATTTACGCCGTCGTGGCCTTCCTCGTGAAAGCGGCCACCCACTTCGAGCTGCGCGGCGGCCTGCTGCCCCTCAGCTTCATCTCGGGTCTGACCGACATGGATGCCATCTCCCTGCTCATGGCCAACAGCCGCAACGACGCCAGCGTGCCTCCGGTGCTGGCCGCGCAGTCCGTCATCCTCGCGGCCCTGGGCAACTCCGTCATGAAGGCCGGCTTTGCGCTCTCGCTCGGTTCGCCGGCCTTGCGCCGCCAGGTGGCCCTGGTGCTCGGACTGACCATCCTCGTCGGCGTCGGCAGCCTATGGCTCGTGCGGTGAACCGCGGCGCAAGGCGGATCAGCGGACGAGCTCATCCCTCGCGAATCGTTCCCCGCCGCGCCGGTTGAAGTCGATCGTTCACTGGCGCCCGCAGGAAGAACATGTCAACTAATAGTTGACATGTTGCCGGGTGCGGGCGCGGCTCCGCGGACGCCTGGCCTTATTGCCGGACACGGCCGGGAGTTGCGTGCCGCAGCCTCCTCGGCGATAGTCCGCCTGCCCATGACTTCCGCCGCCTTCGTTCCAGCAGTCACGCCTGCGTCCGCCGGCCCTGAGCCGGTCGAACGGGCCACCGTCGACTGGGGCCGCACGCACTACCGGCCGGCCTGGCAACGGCAGGAGGAATTGGTCGCCCGACGGCTGGCCGGCGAAATCGGCGACACGCTGGTTTTCACCGAGCACGAACCGGTCTACACCCTCGGCGTGCGCCTCGGGGCCGCCCGCCATCTGCTGTGGGGCGCAGACGAACTCACGCGCCGCGGCATCGAGGTCGTCGAGACCAACCGCGGCGGCGACATCACCTACCACGGCCCCGGCCAGATCGTCGGTTACCCGATCCTCAGCCTGGCGACGCGCAAGGATCTCCACGCTTATCTGCGATTTCTCGAGCAGGTGCTCATCAATTCCCTCGGCAGCCTCGGTCTCGCCGCCACCCGGCGGCCGGGCCAGACCGGCATCTGGCTCGGTCCGCGCAAGATCGCCGCCATCGGCGTGGCGGTGAAACGCTGGGTGACGTATCACGGCTTCGCGCTCAATGTGAACAACGACCTCGCGCCGTTCGCCGGCATCGTGCCCTGCGGCATCACCGACGGCACCGTCACCTCGCTGCGGCAGGAACTCGGCCATGAGTTCGACCTGGCTGGCGTGAAGGCGGTGCTGGCCGCCGAGTTCTGGACGCAGTTCGCCGGGTTCGTTCACCACGAAACTGACGAAACGGACCGAAAATGACCTTTTGATCTTTGCGCCGCTTTGTGCCTTTTTGCGGCCATCCCTCTCCGATGAACGAACGCAAACCCTCCTGGCTCCGCGCCCGGCTCCCGGGCGGCCCCGGGTACCACGCCGTGCGCCAGCTCGTCGAGCACCACGACCTGCACACCGTCTGCCAGAGCGCCCAGTGTCCCAACCTGGGCGAGTGCTGGGCGCGCGGCACCGCCACGGTGATGATCCTCGGCAACATCTGCACGCGCTCCTGCAATTTCTGCGCGATCCAGACCGGCCGGCCGACCGAGCTCGACTTCGGCGAGCCGGCGCGCGTGGCCGACGCCGTCGCCCGGATGAACCTGCGCCACGTCGTCATCACCAGCGTCGCGCGCGACGAACTGGCCGACGGCGGCGCGAGCGTCTGGGCCGCGACCATCCGCGCCGTGCGCCACCGCAATCCGCAGACTGCCATCGAGGTGCTCGTGCCCGATTTCAAGGGACATCTGCCCGACATCGACACCGTGCTCGCCGCCCGGCCCGACATCTTCAACCACAACGTCGAGACCGTGGAGCGGCTCCAGAAGCCGGTGCGCGTGCAGGCCCGCTACGACCGCAGCCGCGCCGTGCTGCGCCACGCCAAGTCGCGCGGCTTCACTACCAAAACCGGCATCATGCTCGGCCTCGGCGAACACCGGGAGGAAATCGAGCAGACGCTGCGCGACATTGTCAGCGACGGCGCCGAGATTCTGACCGTCGGCCAGTACCTGCAGCCGACGCCGCAGCACCTGCCCGTCGCCCGCTGGGTGACGCCCGAGGAATTTCAGCACTGGAAGGAGTTCGGCCTGTCGATCGGACTCGGCGTGGTCGAGAGCGGCCCGCTGGTGCGCTCCAGCTACCACGCCGACGAACAATCGCAGAAGTACACCGGCGCGGAGCACCTCAACACGCAGAACGCGCTGGCCAGCGCCTAGTCTGCCAAGACGAGAGGCACCATCGGATCAGGTGCAACCGGAGGCCTGCCGCCTTTTTTCCATCCGGCGTGCTTCATCTTTTTCGTGTGTTTCGTGTGTTTCGTGGTTTACTTCCCTCATGAAATCCCGCCGCGAAATCGTCCTGAACTGGCTGCCACGCTATACCGGCGTGCCCTTGAAGAAGTTCGGCGACTACATTCTCCTGACCAACTTCCAGCGCTACGTGCAGCTGTTCGCCAAGTGGCACCGGGTGCCCGTCGTGGGCCGCGACAATCCCATGCCCAGCGCCACGGCCGGGCGCATCACCATCATCGACTTCGGCATGGGCAGCGCCACCGCCGCCACGATCATGGATCTGCTCAGCGCCCTCCATCCCAAGGCCGTGCTCTTCCTCGGCAAGTGCGGCGGTATCAAGCACCGCGCCGAAATCGGCGACCTGATCCTGCCCATCGCCGCCATCCGCGGCGAGGGCACCAGCAACGATTATTTTCCCCCCGAGGTGCCCGCCCTCCCCTCCTTCGCGCTGCAGAAGGCCATCTCGACCACCATCCGCGATCATGCCCGCGATTACTGGACCGGCACGGTGTACACCACCAATCGCCGCGTCTGGGAGCACGACGAAACCTTCAAGAAATACCTCAAGCGGATCCGCTGCATGGCGGTCGACATGGAGACGGCCACGATCTTCATGACCGGTTTCTTCAACGAGATTCCCACCGGAGCGCTGCTGCTCGTCTCCGACCAGCCGATGACGCCGGAGGGCGTCAAGACGGCCGAGAGCGACAAACGGGTCGACGAGAAATACGTCACCAGCCACCTGCGCATCGGCATCGACTCGCTCAAGCAGCTCATCAACAAGGGCCTCACGGTCAAGCACCTGAAGTTCTGAGGTCCGCGGATGCGCCACGCGCCGTGCGGGCGTCCTGCCCGGACCGGCCCGCGCCCCGCAGCGCGTTCGCCGACACGAACGCGCTCGAGCCGACCATGAGCAGCGCCGCCACCACCGGATGCAGCACGCCCGCCGCGGCCAGCGCCATGCCGGCGGTGTTGTAGGCCGCGGCAAAGAACAGGTTCGTTGAAACGCTCCGCCGGGCCGCGCGCGCCACGCGGATCGCCCGCGGGAGGAAGCGCAGATCGTCGCCCGCAAACACCGCCATCGCCGCCGCACGCGCCAGCTCCGCGCCGGCCTGCATGGCAATCGAAGCCTGCGCCACACTCATCGCCGCCGCGTCGTTCACGCCGTCGCCCACGAACGCCACGCACCGCCCGGCCGCGACCAGTTCCCGCACCCGTTCGTGCTTGTCGGCGGGCGTAAGCCCGGTGCGCAGGGTCGCGCCTGCGAAGCGACTGGGCGCGGCGGAGGTGTCGCCGGTCAGGATCTCCGTCTCGACGCCGAGCGCCTGCAACTCCCGCAGCGCCTCATCCAGACCCTCGCGCCACGTTTCCGCCAGTTCGACCGTTGCAGCCAGCCGGCCGCCCACCGATACAAAAATCTCCTTCGCCTCCCGCCGGTTGGCCGACGGCACCTGACACCCGACCAGTTCCCGTTCGCCCACGCGGAGCTCCACCGGCTGGACCGATTCATCCGTCACCTGCGCTACTACACCCTGTCCCGGCTCGATCCGCCGCTCCGTGACTACCACAGGTTTGTAACGTATTACGTTACATTCCTCCCGGAGCGCAGCGGCGATCGGGTGCGCCAGACCTTCCTCGATGGCGGCGACCGTGGTCTTGAGCCAGGCCTCGCGTTCGCGGAACGGGGGTTCGGTTACCCAGGCGCGCACCGCGAGCGTTTCCGTGGAAAGCGTTCCGGTTTTGTCGAGGCACACGAAGTCGCAGCAGGCGAGCGCATCGAGAAAGTCGCCGGTGCGCGCCACGAGTCCAAACGAGGCCAGCCGCGCCAGTCCGCCCCACACCGCCACCGGCGTCGCCAGACCCGCCGCGCAGGGACAGGCCACCAGCAGCACGGCCATGGCGTTGAACAGCGCGCGATCCCACGGGGCGCGCAGGATCCAGAACGCAAAGGTCGCCGCGCTCACCAGCGTCACGATGGGCAGGAACCACGCCACGAAGCGGTCGGCCTGCCGCTGCAGTCTACTCGGTGCCAGCCGCGCCCCGGCCACCGCCGCGAGCACCGCGTCGAGCCGCCGCGGGCCTCCCGCGGGACGCAGCGCGAAGCTGCCGTCGACGGAGAACGTTCCCGCCAGCACGCGATCGCCCGGACCACGCGGGACCGGGCGCCACTCGCCGGTCATGGAGGTTTCCTGCACGTAGCCCCGGCCCGCCTGAATTTCACCATCGACACAGATCGGGCCGCCCGGCGCCACGATCACCGTGTCGTCCGCCGCGAGATCGCACACCGCCCGGCGGGTCGTGGAACCGTCAGCCCGCCGCACGTCGCACCGGTCGAATCGTTCGCGGGTCCGGTCGACGGCCCGCAGGGCCGCCATCCGGCTGCGCGCGCCGAGCATTTTGCCGGCGGTGTGCACGACGACGAGGATGGCGACGACTTCGTAATACACCGCGCCCGTGTGGGTGAATGTGGCCACCAGCGAGCCGCAGAACGCACCGGCCAGGGTCACGAGAAACAGCACGTCGATGCTGATCCGGCGCTGCCGCAGCGACCCGACCGCCGCGCCCACGAGATCGCCGCCGAGGAACACCAGCACGGCCGCGGCCGACAGCATCAGCCCCCCGTGCAGGATCCAATAGGCCGGACCCTCGGGCGGCGTGAGGTTGACGGCGAGGCTGAACACCATGGCCTGACCGGTCACCGCCAGCCCCACGCCGATGCGCAGCCAGGCATGGTTGAGCAGCCGCTGGTCGGCCTGCAGCCCGGGCTCGGCAATGGCGGATGCGAAACTCACGCCAAGACCCTAAGACGCAAAGCAGCCTTGGCTGCAATCTTTGCGCCTTGCGCGTTCTTTACCTCAAGGTGCCACCTCGAACCAGAACGGCGCGAAGCGTTCGCGTCCGCCGATCTTAACCTGGCTCCAGATCACGTAGCGGCCGGGCTGGGGGATCGTGACTTTGAAACTCAGCGTCGGGCGGACCTGATCAGGACGCTGGGCGAGATCGGTCTGCACTGGATGCAAGTGCGCAAAACCACTGCGTGCTTCATCAAACGCCACGAGATGGGCGTAGGCGCCCATCACGGGCTCCAAGGGCACGACTCCGCCGCCTGCGCGGGTGATTGTGAAGGCAAGCTCGACGGGCCGCCCCGTGCGAATGGGCAATCCGGCCGGATGCAGTTCGAAAAGGTATCCGTCGGCTTCATGGGTCCACGCCGGTGCGGGGGGCGACGGCAGAGGTTCAGCACCACGCGTCACCGTCAGATCAGCGGAGGCATACAGTCCGCGTCCGGTCGCCACCGGCGTGAAATCGGCGAACAGGCGGTAGAGTCCTGCATACCGCGGTAAAAACGTGAACCGCCATCCTTGAATGGCCGTGTCCCACTCCGGATGCACGTGCTGATAGTCCTGCAGCGTCGGATCAATCACCAGGAGGTGCAGCCGGCGCGTGTGAGTCACGAGGAGATCGTCCGGCGTGAGTGGTTTTCCGGACGAGGTGAAAAGCTGGATGATAGCCCGGCCGGCCCCGCCGGCCCCGGGCACATGCGGACCGGCATCCACCTTCATGGTCACTGGCGACCGCACGGCCACCACCGGAATGAACTGCGGATTGAGCGGGTCGCAGAACTCGATGGAGTTTCCGCCGGTCACGCGGAAATCCATATGGCTCAGGTTGGTGCCCGTCGGCAGCCGGCGGACGATGAGAAACAATGCCACGGCCGCCGTGGTGATGAGGGCGATTTGGACCTTCTGCCTTCCGGAAAAGTATAACGCTACGCTCATTTTGACCACAGATTACACGGATGGACACCGATGAACATTCAGCAACACGAACCGGATTTCCCCTCCGTGTTATCAGTGTAATTCGTGGTTGATTTCCTTTCTGCCTACTCCTTCCGCATCTTCTCCACGAATTCCCCGACCGACCATGCGCTCCCGTCGGCGCGGTGCACGATGCGGCCCTGCCTGTTGATGAGCAGCGTGGCGAGCGTGTGTCTCAGCAGGCCGTCCTTGAACTCGGCGATGACGCCGAACTGCGTGAGCAGGTCGCGAATGGCCGCTTCGGGGCCGGTGAGGAACGAGAAGTTGCCCGTGTCGATGCCGCGCACGGCGGCGTATTCCTTGAGCACACCCGGGGTGTCGTAGGCGGGATCCAGCGTGATGGAGATGAGCTCAAGGTTGGTCACGCCCGCCGCCCGCGCCTGCTGCTGCACCGCCATCATGCGCAGGGTGGCGGCCGGGCACATGGTCGCGACGGGACAACGCGTATAAATGAAATTGAGCATGATCTGTCGGCCGCGGAAGCGGCCCGCCGGCACCACGCGCCCGTCCTGGTCGTAGAGCGCGAAGTCCGGGAGACTCTCCCCCACCTCGCGGTAGGCTTTCGCGCCCCGGGTGATCGTGTCCTGCCGCAGCGCCCCCGCCGCCGCCGCGACGCGGCTGGCGGACGCGGTGTCGTCGGGCCAGATCTTCTCAAGGTGGAAGTCATCGCCCGTCCGCACGAGCTCCGCCCGGATGCGCTCGCCGGATTTTACGATGGCCAGGTCGCCGTCGGAGACGTGGAACTCCATCGTCATCGCCGGCATGAAGCCGGGGATGTCTTCATGGGAGACCGTGAGCGACTTCCGGTCGGGGTTGACGGCGATGATTTCGCCCCGCAGCGGATAGCGCTGCTCGGCCGGGCTCCGGTTATCCGCAGCCACCCCGTGCGGTTTCTCCGCGCGCGAACAGGCCGCGCTGATCGCCAAGACGACTCCCGCCCACCACAAGCTCTGCCGGATTCGGCCGGACTGCCGGAATTGGCTCTGCATCATGCCACACGCAGCACTGCGGGGGGAAATAGTCAAAAAATTTGCCAAAGCCGTTTGCGGCATTTCCGTTCCGCAGCTAATTGCTCCATGCCCGGATTATTCCGAACCGCCCGCACCTCCGCCTACCAGCCCGCGCTAGCGTGGTTTGCCGCCTTCGGGGCGGCGTGGGTGTTCGTGCTGGTGATGCTGGGTGCGTTCACGACCAGCATCGGCGCGGGCATGGTGTTCCAAGACTGGCCGCTCTCCAACGGTACGCTCAATCCCGCCGGCTGGCTCCAGAACCTCGCGATGTTCGCCGAACATTCGCACCGGCTGAGCGCGGGGGTCATGAGCACGATCACCCTGCTGCTCGCCGCGGCCCTCTGGCGGACCGAGACGCGCGGCTGGCTGCGGCGCCTCGCCTGGCTCGGCGTGGCGCTGGTGCTTCTCCAGGCGGTCGTCGGCGGGCTGCGCGTGCTGCTCGATCATCAGCAGGTGGCGCTGATCGACACAAGCGTGGGCCGGCTGTTCGCCATGCTCCATGCCGGCCTCGCCCAGATTTTCGTGTGCACGCTGCTGGCCATCGCCGCGGCGCTGTCGCGGCCTTGGATCGAAGGCGCGCGCGCGCCGGCGCCGCCCGGCGCCGGTCTCCACCGGCTGGGCGTCGTCTGCTGCGGGCTGCTGCTCGCCCAGCTCGCGATCGCCGCGGTGATGCGGCACAGCTTTGCCGGGCTGGCGATCCCGACCTTTCCGCTCACCCCGGAGGGCGGACTCGTCCCGGCCCACTGGGACTTTCGCGTCGGCATTCATTTTGCCCATCGCGTAATGGCGCTCGTGTTGACCGTGGCCCTGGCGTGGTTCGCCGCTGCGGTGTGGCGCTCTGCTGGACAGCAGAGCGGTGCAGGGCTGAAGGGACTGGCGGCGCTGGTGGTGACGCTGCTGGCGTTGCAGATCACCCTGGGTGCGGCCGTCATCTGGACGGGGCGCAACGCCTATTACACCACGGCCCATGTGCTCGTGGGTGCGCTGACCCTGGCGGCGACCTTCCTGCTGACCTGGGTGCTGCATCGGGATGTTTTGGAGGGAACCGTGGGCCGCTCTCATTCGCCGCAACCGGATGATGCGGCGGTCAGCCGCCTCCCCGTTCACGCATGAGTTCCGGCACTCCTCCTTCCTACGGGGCCACGGCGCGGGCCGGACTGCTCGCCGAGGCGGCGCCGCGGGCCGGTTTCTCCGACTATCTCGAGCTGACCAAGCCGCGCCTCAGTTTCCTCTCGGTGCTCACGGCGATGGTCGGCTATCTGGCGGCATTACCGGCGCGGAACGGCTGGACCCTGCTTTACGTTCTGCTCGGCACGGCCATGGCGGCGGGAGGGGTGGCCGCACTGAACCAGTGGCTCGAGGCCGACACCGATGCCCTCATGAGCCGGACACGCTCCCGGCCGATTCCGTCGGGTCGGGTCACCACCGGCTCGGCTTTCGTACTGGGCTGGTGTCTCTGCGCGGCGGGGCTCGCGCTGCTGTTTGCCAAGGTCAACGGCCTGTCCGCCTCCTTCGCGCTGGCGACGATGGTGTGTTATCTTGCGTTCTACACCCCGGCCAAGCGCTGGTCGCACTGGGCGACCGAGATCGGCGCGCTGGCGGGCGCACTCCCGCCGCTCATCGGCTGGGCGGCGGCCGAGGGCCGCGTATCGGCGCTCGGCTGGATTCTCTTCGGTGTGTTGTTCTTCTGGCAGATCCCGCATTTCATGGCCATCGCGTGGACCTACCGGCGGGATTACGCCGCGGTCAATTTTCCAATGCTGTCCGCGCGCGACACCGGCGGCGGCCGGGTCGCGGCCTGGTCACTCGCGAACACAGCTTTGCTCGTGGTTGTCACGTTCCTGCCGGTGCCGCTGGGTTGTTGCGGCATGGCCTATGGCGTGGCGGCGACCGGGCTCGGCGTATGGTTCCTCTCACGCGCAGTCGCGTTCCTGCGGCCGGCGGGGCGCGAGCTGGCGGCCCGGCGCCTCTTCCTCGCGTCAATCTGCTATCTGCCGCTGCTGCTCGCCGCACTCGTGCTGGACCGCCTGGTGTTCTTCTGACCGCGGATCAACGCGGATAATACGCTCCCCCTCCGCGCCCATCCGTGTCATCAGTGGTTGAATCGTCATGACCCTGCACGATTTCCCCGCGCTCAATGCCAGCCTCAACGGCACCGCCACGGTCCTGCTCACCGCTGGATTCATTTTCATCCGCCGCAAGAATGTCATCGCGCACCGCGCCGCCATGCTGGCCGCGGTCGCGGTCTCCGTGGCGTTTCTCGCGTGCTACCTGGCTTATCACCTCCAGACGGGCGCCCGCACGCCATTCGGCGGCACGGGTTTCATCCGCGGCGTTTACTTTGCGATGCTCATTTCGCACATCCTGCTGGCGACGGCGATCGTGCCGCTGATCCTGATCACCCTCACGCTGGCGGTGCGGGGCCGCTTCGACCGTCATCGGCGGTGGGCGCGATGGACGTTTCCGTTGTGGTACTACGTGAGCGTCACCGGCGTACTGGTTTATCTCTTCCTCTACCAATGGTGGCCGGCCGCGCCGTGAGGCGCCGCGGTTCACCTCAGCCCTCGACTTGTCGGGGTCAGCGGACAACGAGGATTCCGCCGCTGCCGGCGGGATCAAGCCGGGCCTAATCTTGAACCCCCGCGGGATTAACGTCCGTAATCCGGCGGTTTTTGCAGCGGATCGTTTGCGATGAAGGAAATTCACGCTATTACTTGCGCAGGCGGCCAAACCGGCAACGTTCGCCGCCCTTCCTGCTGATCTCCACGGCCTTCTCGTTTTCCCTTCAACATGCGTCATGCGTCAGTTTCGCGGAAACCCGCCCGTTTCCTGTGCGCGTTTCTCCTTCTGGTCTGGCTGGCACTCCTGACCGGCTGCTGGCTCGACGGCCCCCAGTCGACCTTTGACGTCAAGGGACCGGTGGCGCGGGCGCAGCTCAACGTCTTCATGGTGACGGTCTATGTCACCGCCTTCATTTTCGTGGTGGTCGGTTCGGTGCTCGCCTTTGCAACGCTCAAATTCAAGGCGCGTACCACCGCCGACGATCAGGCGGAGCCTCCGCCGCAAAGCCACGGCAATTTTCTGGTCGAGATCGGCCTGGTCAGCGCCTCCGTGCTGTGCCTCGTGATCATCGCCATTCCGACGCTGAGAAACATCTGGTTCACCTATGACGTGCCCGAGGAACAGCGCACCGGCGCCTACGAAATCACGGCCACCGGCTACCAGTGGTGGTTCCGGTTCGAGTATCCCGGCGAACAGATCAACGGCGTCGGCCCGCTCGTGACGGGCAACGAACTCGTCATCCCCGCGGGCCGGCCGGTGCGCATCAACCTGCGCACGGTGGATGTGATTCACAGCTTCTGGGTGCCGAAGCTCGCGGGCAAGGTGGACATGATCCCCAACCGGGCCAACCATCTCTGGCTCCGGGCCGACGAGCCCGGCTATTTCCACGGGCAGTGCGCGGAATTCTGCGGCGATTCCCATGCCATCATGCGCTTCCGGGTGATCGCGCTGCCGGCGACGGAATTCGCCGCATGGCTGGCCAACCAGGAACAGCCCGCCCGCGTGGTCTCGCCGGCCGCGGCATCCGCGTCCGGGGACCGGCCGCACGCCGTGTTTGCCAGCCTCAAGACGTCCGGCGGTGGCGCGGGCGACGCCCTGTCCGGCTCGCCCGAGTTTGACGCCAACCCCTATGCGGCATGGAGGGAAAGACAAGTCGCCGATCCCGCTCACGAGAATCCCGCCCTCATCGCCGAGGGCCGCCGCCTGTTCCAGGAGAAGACTTGCATCGCCTGCCACACGATCCGCGGCCACGAGGGTGTCGGCGTCACCGGGCCGGATCTGACGCATGTCGGGGCACGCACCACCATCGCCGCCGGCGTGCTGGAAAACACGCCCGCGCGGATGCACGACTGGATCGCAGATCCCAACCACTTCAAACCCGGCAACAAGATGTACAACGGCGGCTACACTGATCCCGAATCCGGCCAGCGGCTCGTCAACCTCAATGACACCGAGGTCAACGCCCTCGTCGCCTATCTGCAGAGCCTGAAATGACGGCTGCCGCCCACCGCCACCTCACTTTCACCCTCACTTTCACTTTCTCATGGCCGAAGCCCTGGTAAAATCTGATTTCATCGGCAAGGAGGAGCCGGCCGGCGTCCGTCCGTTCACGCTGCTGCGCCGGCCGACCGCCCGGACCGGCCTCGTGGCCTGGCTGACCACGGTCGACCACAAGAAGATCGGCCTCATGTACGGCTTCTTCGCCATCGTCTTCTTCCTCGTCGGTGGCATCGAGGCGCTGATCATCCGCACGCAGCTCATCGTGCCGAACAACCACCTCGTCAGCGCGCATTTCTACAGCGAGCTCTTCACGATGCACGGCACGACCATGATCTTCCTCGCGGTTATGCCGCTCAACGCCGCCTTCTTCAACCTGCTCGTGCCGCTCCAGATCGGGGCGCGCGACGTGGCGTTCCCGCGGCTGAACGCCTTCAGTCTGTGGGTGTTCGTGGCCGGCGCGCTCATCCTCAACGCCGGCTGGTTCCTCAAGGCCGGCGCGCCCGCCGCCGGCTGGTTCGGCTACGCGCCGCTGACCTCGAAGACCTTCACCCCCGACATTTCCGCCGACCTCTGGACCGTCGGCCTGCAGGTGCTCGGCGTGTCATCCATCGTGGCCTCGCTGAACTTCATCACGACGATCATCAACCTGCGCGCCCCGGGCATGACGATGATGCGCGTGCCGGTGTTCACCTGGATGGCGCTGATCACAAGCTTCCTGCTCATCCTCGCCATGCCCTCCATCGCCATCGCGCTCGTCGAGGTGATCTTCGACCGGCACTTCGGCACAAACTTCTTCGAGGTCTCCAATGGCGGCCAGCCCATCCTCTGGCAGCACCTCTTCTGGATCTTCGGCCATCCCGAGGTCTACATCCTCATCCTGCCGCCGATGGGCTACATCTCGGAAATCCTGCCCACCTTCGCGCGCAAACCGCTCTTCGGCTATCCGGTCATGGTGTTTTCCGGCGCCCTGATCGGCTTCATCGGCTTCGGCGTATGGAGCCATCACATGTTCACCACCGGCATGGGCATGGTCGCCACCTCGGCCTTCGCGCTCGCTACCATGGCCATCGCCGTGCCCACCGGCGTGAAGGTCTTCAACTGGATCGGCACGCTGTGGGGCGGCCACCTGCGCATGCGCACGCCGATGCTTTTCGCGCTCGGCTTCATCTGGATGTTCATGATGGGCGGCTTTTCCGGCATCATGCACTCGGCCGCGCCCGCCGATTCCCAGCAGCACAACAGCTACTTCGTCGTGGCGCACTTCCACTACGTGCTGATCGGCGGTGCCACCTTCGCACTGCTGGCCGCCATCCCCTACTGGTTCCCGAAGTTTTTCGGCCGCCTGGTCAACGAATTCTGGGGCAAGGTGTCGTTCTGGGTCATCTTCGTCGGCTTCAACGCCACGTTTTTCCCCATGCACTTCCTCGGCCTCAACGGCATGCCGCGGCGCACCTGGACCTACGACGCCAACATGGGCTGGAACACGGGCAATCTGGTCGCCTCGCTGGGCGCCTACCTGCTCGGACTCGGCATCCTCATCTACTTCGCCACGATCGTCTGGAGCTATTTCAAGGGCAAGCAGGCCGGCCCCGACCCATGGGATGCGCGCACCCTGGAGTGGAGCATTCCTTCGCCGCCGCCCGAGTACAATTTCGCCGTCACCCCCGCGGTCCACGCCCGCGACGCCTGGTGGTATGAGAAACACCATCGCGAGGAAACCGCCCGGGAGCACACCGCACACGCCCGGGACGAGGCCGCGCATGGCGGCATCCACATGCCCGGCCAGTCGTGGTATCCGCTGGTCGCCGCCGCCGGGCTGCTGGTTGCCGGCCTTTGCTTCGCAAACTACAACCTTACGGGCTCGCTCATCGGCCTGGGCCTCCTGCTGGCCGGCGTCTACCTCTGGGCGCTCGAGGGTCCGGGCGGCTATCACCTGCATCCGGAGGAATCCGGCGACCCAGCCCAAAAATAGACCGGCCTCTTTTACCTATCGCCTGACGCCTCAGCCTCACGCTTCAAATGGACGCCGCCACCGCCATCCTCGATCATCCGCACGATCCCTCGACCGCGACGGGCATCCCTAACAAGAAGCTCCTTCTCTGGGCGTTTCTGGCCTCGGACTGCATGTTTTTCGGGACGCTGATCTCGACGCACCTCGTCTACCGCCAGCATCCGCCGCCGGGCAACCCCGTTGCCACCCAGGTCTTCGACATCGAGCTCACCTCGTTCTCGACGTTCATCCTGCTCATGTCATCGCTAATGATGGCCCTCGCGGTGAACGCCATCCAGCGCGGCAAGGTGAAGAGCATGCGCGCCTCGCTGCTCACGACCGCGTTCTTCGGCCTGGTCTTCCTCGGCTGCCAGGTGTGGGAATTCTGGCACTTCGTGTACGAGAAGAACCTGACGATCACGAACAGCATCTTCGGCTCGACCTTCTTCACGCTCACCGGCACGCACGGCACGCACGTGGCCATCGGCGTGCTCTGGCTGCTGTCGATGTACGCCTACTCCTTCAAGAAGGGGTTCAGCGAGCGCAACGCCGTCGACGTCGAATCGATGGGCCTCTACTGGCACTTCGTCGACATCGTGTGGATTGTCATCTTCACCGCCGTCTACCTGCTCGAATACGTCTACCCCGTCGCTTCCTCGGCACACTGAACCTGACCACGCCGCCCCTTTCACTTTCCCTCTCACCCTCACTCGCACTTTCACTTTTTTGTCTCATGGACCTCGCCCTCCCCGCCGACGCACCCGGCCCGGCACACACGCAGAGCCGGTACCACATCTATGTGCAGATCGCGATGATCCTCGCCATCATCACGGGCGTGGAACTGCTGCTCATCTTTCTGCCATTTCCGAAGCCGCTGCTGATTGGCAGCCTCGTGCTCCTGTCGGCCGTGAAGTTCCTGTTCGTGATCTTCTTCTTCATGCACCTGCGGTGGGACCGGGTCTTCTGCACCATCCTGTTCTTCATCGGCCTGGTGCTGGCCGGCGGCACGATGTGGGCGCTGCTCAACCTGTTCTCGGTGAAGGACAGCATCCCGCTCTCGTTCCAGCCCTGAGTCGGGAGCGAAATTTGTTCCTCCCGCCGCGTCCTTGGCAGACGGTGCGTGAGAACCCACCCGGATCCGGATCAAATCCATTCGTGCGTATCCGAATAATCCGTGGTTAAGCTCTCCCCATGATCGACTGGCGGCACTGGCACAACGAGCCCTACCTCGTCGGCGGTCTCATCCTTCTCGGCTGGCTGTACGCCATTCTCACCGGGCCGCTGCGCGTGCGGCTCGAGCCGGCCGCGCCCTACCCGGTGCGCCCCGCGGTCAGGTTCTACGCCGCGCTGGTCATCTTCTATTTCGCGGTGGGTTCGCCGCTTGATCAGGCGGGCGAACGTTTTCTGCTCAGCGCGCACATGGTGCAGCACCAGCTCCTCATGTACCCGGCGGCGGTGCTGTTCCTGCTCGGCCTGCCGGAATGGCTGGTGCGGCCGGTCACGTCCGCGCGCCCCCTGCGCGGGCTGCTCTGGCTGCTGACGCGCCCGCTGGTCTGCGGCGCGCTCTTTGTCGTGACGTTCTCCGTCTGGCATCTGCCCGCGCTCTATGACTGGGCGCTGCAGGACAAGGTCGTGCACGTCGCGGAGCACCTGATGTTTTTTGGCGTAGCGCTGCTCTACTGGTGGCCGCTGTACAGCCCCTCGCGCGAGTTTCCGCCCATCAGCTACGCCGGGCAGATGCTTTATGTAGTCGTGGTCGCGATCGGCATGACGCCCGTCTTCGCCTTTGTCACGTTCTCCCACGACATCCTCTATCCCACCTACGAATACGCGCCACGGATCATCGCCGGCTTTGGCCCCGCCGAAGACCAGCTCCTCGCCGGGGTGCTCATGAAGATCGTTGGCATGGCCGTGGCGATGACCGCCTTCGGCGTGAGCTTCTACCGCTGGTACCAGGCCTCGAACAAACCCGCGCACTAGCCGGAGCAAAAGATCAAGGCTTTGATGTTCCAGCTTGGAACATCAAAGCAAAGTCACGGCGCGGGCCGCGGGATCACTTCTGGAGAAGGTCGTCGATCGAGTCGCTCTCAGAGTTGACGTCCGCGAACAGCCAGGTCGACAGGTAGCGCTCGCTGCTCGACGGGATGATGACGACGATCTGCTTGCCCTTGTTCTCCGGCCGCTTGGCGAGCTGGAGCGCGGCCCAGACGGCGGCCCCGGACGAGATGCCGATCGGGATGCCCTCCTGCTGGTTGACCTGCTTCGAAATCGGGCCCGAGTCGGCCTCCTTCACGCGGATGACCTCGTCGTAGATCTTGGTGTTGAGCACTGCCGGCACAAACCCGGCGCCGATGCCCTGCAGCTTGTGCGGTCCCGGCTGGCCGCCGGAAAGCACGGGCGAGGCGTCGGGCTCGACGGCCACCATCTTCAGGCCGGGCTTGCGCGCCTTGAGCACCTCGCCGATCCCGGTGATGGTGCCCCCCGTGCCGATGCCCGACACGATGATGTCGACCTTGCCGTCGGTGTCGCGCCAGATCTCCTCCGCCGTGGTCTTGCGGTGGATCTCCGGATTGGAGGGGTTGGCGAATTGCTGGAGGATGACGCTGTTGGGAATCTGCTTCTGCAGCTCCTCGGCCTTGGCGATGGCGCCCTTCATGCCCTTGGGGCCCTCGGTGAGCACGAGTCGCGCGCCGAGGACCTTGAGCAGCTTGCGGCGCTCCAGGCTCATCGTCTCGGGCATGGTGAGGATGATCCGCAAGCCGCGCGCCGCGGCGACGAACGCCAGCGCGATGCCGGTGTTGCCGCTGGTGGGCTCGATGAGGACCGTGTCCTTGTTGATTTTGCCGGACTTGAGCGCGTCGTCGATCATGGCGGCGCCGATGCGGTCCTTCACGCTGCTGAGCGGGTTGAAGAACTCGAGCTTCAGCAGCACGTCGGCGAGGGCGCCGTGGGCTTTGGCGGTGCGGTGAAGACGGACGAGCGGCGTGTTGCCGATCGTGTCAACGATGGTGTCGTATATCTTGGCCATAGGGTTCGGGATTGAGGTTGGGTGTGGTTGAGAAGAAGGAAAGGCCGGCGGAGCCGGGGATCATTTGGAGGTGCCCCAGCGCCGGTGCAGAAAATTTTCCCACGGGGAAAAGAGCACCTTGTCGGCGAGCAGTCCGATCAGCACGATCACCACCATGATGCCGATCACCTGGTCCATGGCGTTGAGCTCGCGGCCGTAGTGCAGCATCTGGCCGAGGCCGAAGCCGGTGAGGATGGAGACGAAGATCTCGGCGGCCATGAGGGAGCGCCAGGCGAAGGCCCAGCCCTGCTTCATGCCGCTGACGATGAATGGGAGTGAGGCCGGCATGATCACCTTCAGCCAGATGTGCAGCCAGCGCGAGCCCATGGTGCGTGCCGCCCGGACATAGATGGGGTTGACGTTACGCACCCCCGCCTCGGTTGCAAGGACCACGGACCACAAAGTCCCCATCACCACGACGAACAGCATCGCGCCCTCGGTCTGGCCGAACCACAGCAGCGCAAGCGGCACCCAGCACACGCTCGGCAGTCCCTGCAGACCCAGCGCCAGCACCCCCAGCGTGTCGCGCACCGGCCGGAAGCGTGCGGTGAGCAGCCCCAGCGGCAGGCCCACGGCCAGGCCGATCGCATATCCCGCGAGCAACCGTTTCAAAGTGACGCCGATGGCGAAGAACAGCTGCCACTGGTTAGGGTTCGGCTGCGCGGCGCTGCCGGGGTTGAAGGTGTTGTCCCAGAGGTACAGCGCCACCGCCCTGGGCGACGGCACCAGCACCGGCGACCAGATGCGGGCATGGAAGGCGTACTCCCACGCCGCGATCAGCGCGGCGAAAAAAACCAGAGCGATGACGATGCGTTTCATTCCTGGACCTCCGTGGCGCGCAGATGCCCCTTGAGGGCGCGCATGATTTCCGTGGCGTGTTCCGCGAGGTCGACGCTGTTGATGTCGCGCGGCCGAGGCAGCGGGATCGTGAATTCTTCGCGGATGCGGCCGGGGTGCGGCGAGAACAGGGCCACCCGGTTGCCGAGGCAGGCCGCCTCGCGGACGTTGTGGGTGACAAAAACGATGGTCTTCCGGCGCTCCTCCCAGATCCGCTGGAGGTCGCCGTAAAGCTGCTCGCGAGTCAGGGCGTCGAGCGACGCGAACGGCTCGTCCATGAGGAGCACCCGGGGATTGGGGGCCATCGCCCGGGCCAGCGTCACGCGCTGCTTCATGCCGCCGGACAGTTCGTGGATGTTGGCCTGCGCGAACTTCTCGAGACCGACGAGTTTCAGGTAGTACTGCGCCACCTCTTCGCGCTCGGCTTTCGTCAGGCCCGGCTTGAGCCGCAGTCCGAACATGACGTTGTCGAACACGTCGAGCCAGGGGAACAGCGCCGCCTCCTGGAACATGACCATGCGGTCGCGCCCCGGGCCGCGGATCCGCTCGCCGTCCGTCAACACCTCGCCCTCGTCGGGCGTTTCGAGCCCCGCGATGATGTTGAGCAGGGTCGACTTGCCGCAGCCGCTCGGACCCACCAGACAGACGAACTCGCCGTCGCTGACATTCAGCGTGACGCGGTCCAGCGCATGCACGCTGCCGCGGTCGGTCCGGAAGGTCTTCGAGACGTTCCTGACGGCCAGCTTGGCGCTGGGCGTGACAGCGAGTTCCTGCTGCAGGGTCATGGTTGGCCGGAGAAAAGGCGGTCCAGCGGGATGGCGTCGGGGAGGAAGCCGGCCTCCTGGGCATCGGCCACCAGTCCCTCGATTTGCGCCGGCGCGAGGTCGGCGGTGAAATGCAGCCGCTGCCAGGCGCCCGCGACGAGGCCGGCGGAAATCTCCCGCCGGGTCTCCGCGCTCAAACCGGCGCGGACGAGCTCGCGCGCCTCGTCCCCGTGGGCATTGATCCACCCGGTGAGCTCGACGTGCGCCGCGCGGAATTTCTGCGCGAGTTCCGGATGCTCCTTCAACAACCGGACGCTGGCGACGAGCAGCGTGGTGACGGCGTCGCGCTGCTCCAGGAACACCTTGCCGCCGGCCTCCTGCTCGAGCCGCGTCACCCACGGTTCGACCGTCCAGACGGCGTCGATCCGGCCGGTGCTCAACAGCGCGAGCTGGTCGGGGTTGGCCGTGGGCAGGATGAACACGTCGCCGCCGGCCTGGGTGATCTTGTAACCGTGTTTTTTCAACCAGACACGCGCCGCCACGTCCTGCGTGTTGCCAAACTGGGGCGTGGCGAGCCGCTTGCCGCGAAAGTCCTCCGGCACCTTGATGCGCCCGTCGCCCGCCACGATGAGTGCCGCGCCGCCCTCGGCCGCGCCGGCCAGCACGCGGATCTCGTCACCGCGCGACCGGATGTAGGCGTTGAGCGCCGGGTTCGGCCCGACATAGGTCAGATCGATGGAGCCGGCGAAGATCGCCTCCATCGCGCTCGGTCCGGCGTTGAAGGCGAACCACTGGAGCGTCACGTCGGGTCCGAGCCGCTGCTCGAACCAGCCGTGGCCGGTGCGGGACGTCTGGCTGCCGATCACGCCCTGGGCGTGGGTGATGTTGGGAAAGTAGCCGACGCGCAGCACGATTTTTTCGGCATGCGCCGCGGCGGCGGCGAGCAGCCACAGGAGGAAAAAGCGGAGTTTCATGGGCGGGGATTCCGGTGGTCAGAATGACAATTGGAAACGCGTGATGAGCGCCTGCTCATCCTGCCGCAGGATCTGGGTGGACGACAACGGCACGGGGTTGCTGAAGCGGGTCTGGAAATAATCCAGCGAGGTGCGGACCGTCTTGCTGAGAAACCAGTTCACTCCGATGCCGGCGGACGTGGCCTCGCCGGCGTTGGTGGCCGGGGCGGCGAAGAGCGGAAAGACGCTGCCGTCGAGCTTGAGGTTCGCGTAACGCGCGACGATCTGCCACGCGCCCCACGTGCCGTCATCCCAGCTGAACGGCTGCCGGGGTGTGACGCCCGTGAAGGCGGCGTCCTCGCCGGTGAGCACCAAGCCGGCGGCCAGCTGCCAGGCCCGGTTCTGCAACGCCGTCTTCGCGCCGGTCGTCACGGGCCGTGCGTTGACGGTGGAAACAACGTACTCGCCGAGGGTGCTAAAGGGACCATTGGAATAGTAGGCCTGGGGGGAAACCCGCCAGATGCTCCCATCGGCGACCACCGTGCTGTTGTACTTGAAGAACGTCTGCTGCCCGTCGGTCTTGTAGCCGGACGTGACGGCGGAAGCGCCCTTCTCGCGGCCGAGGCTGGCGGCGACTCCGAGGCTGAGGCCCTGCCACGTCGAGTCCTTCGCATTCTTAAACGGCTGGGCGAACACACGAGCGACGACGTCCTTGTCGTTGTCGAAGTCGACGTTGGTCGTGCTGGCGCCGTCGGCCACGCCGTTGAGGATCCCGGCGGCGTAGGTGAAGGCGCCGTCCGCGAAGCTGCCGCCGACCTGCACGCCGAGGTCGCGGTTCGGCACGAGGTTCGTGACGAGGGAGCGCTCGGCGAAGAAGGTCGCCGTATCGGACTGGATCAATTCGAGGCCGACGGGCGCCTTGAATTTGCCGAACTTGAACTGCACGGCCTTGCTGAGCGTGACGCCAAGATTTCCATCGAGGACGCTGGGCGCGCTCGTGCCGCCGAACTCGGAAACTAACTGGAAGGAGTAGATCCGGCCGAACGTCCCCTCGGAGATGAGGCGCGCGCGCCGCAGTACAAAGGTGTTATTGTAGACCCCGCCGCCATCGCCGAAGAACAGGCGGGAATCGAGCTGCACGAGGCCGCCGATGCGGAGGGAGTTGGCCCCGTCGCCCGAGGCAAACGTGACACCCTTGTCCGTGACGGCGATCTTGGGCGCCGCCATGGCCGCGGCGGCGGCCTCCTGCTCCTTGAACTGCTGCCTCTGCTCGAGTTGGTGCAGCCGCTCGTCGAGCAGCCGGATCTGCTCGCGGAGCGCTTTGATTTCAGCATCGCTGTCATCGGCGGCGTGCAGACGGGTGATCCCTGCAAGCAGCGCCGAGCTGGCGAGGACGATTCGGAGGAAGTTTTTCATAGCTACGTTCCAGGTTGGTGGTCAGCAGATGGTCTCCAGTGGTCTGGTCGGCATGCCATGGTTGAGCGGTTGGGGAAGGAAAATGCCACCGGCAGGTGCCGGTAGGCGGAAGGTTCAGGTAAGCTGACGGTGGGACACCCGTCCAAAACCAGGAGCATCGAGGCGTGTTTTCTCGGTGCGTTCAATCTGCGTGACCTTGCAGTCGTGCACGATGATCTGGACGACGCCAAAGCGCAGGCTTTCCACTTTTTCGCGGACCAATGCCACCCACGCCGGCTGCGATGCGGAAATCGATGAGTTCGTACTCATATGGCGTAGTCCCCCAGGAGATTGTTGATGAGGCCTTCGACGGGCTGCAGGCGGGCGGAGGTGCCCACCAACCGGCCGGGTTTCCGGCGTTCAACCGCCGGACGCGGAGCGCGGAGCGGCTGGGTGAAAGGCAGCGCCACGCCGTCGCGGCGCATCTTGCGGAGCGTCACCTCGACCACGTCGGCCAGCGAGTAACGGTCGAGGATACTCGTGATGGCATTGCGCACATCGAGCATGAGCATGCGCAGGCCACAGTGCGTCTCGTCGGGGCACGAGCATTTCTCGTAGGCGGTCTGGCTGACGCACCCGATGGGGGCGAGCGGTCCGTCGATCAAGCGCACGACCTGGCCGACCGCGATTTTTCCGGCCGGCCGGGCAAGGCGATAACCGCCAAACTTACCGCGCTGGCTTTCGACGAGCCCCGCCTCCTTGAGCAGCTGCATGATTTGCTCGAGGAACTTGACAGGCAGCCGCTCGTTGGCGGCGAGCTCCGTGACCTGCACGAGCGACCGGCCAACCTCGGCGGCAATGCCTAGATCTATCAGCGCCCGGAGGGCATATTCGCCTTTTTTGGAGAGCTTCATAATGTCTACCGACTTAATCTAGATTTAATCAGTAGACTTTAGGCAAGCGTATTTTTCCCGATGAAAAACAGCCCGATTCCCTCATGACCCATCGATGAAATGCCGATCTGTGCCGGACTGGGACGGTTGATTCGCCAAGCTGGCATTGCCCGCCTTTGCCTCCCGCCCGAACCAGTCTTGCCAGCGCCGCCCTGCCCGGTTGGGAATATCCGTTCTCAGCCGGTCCGGCCGGCCAGCCGCGGTAACATTCAGAGTTACCCGGCGTCTGATGTCCCAGTCCAGGCCCGGCCGGAAGTATTTTACCACCGCAAGGCCCGCTTCGCCGACACCCACAGCCAAATGGATGACGCTCCAAAGATTCCGAACTCTCCTCCCGCCGCCGCGAATGCGCCGGATCGGGACGGGCGGGAGCGCAGATTTTCGCTGTCGCACACGTTTGCGTCCCTGCAGCATCGCAACTACCGGCTCTTTTTCTTCGGCCAGCTGGTGTCGCTGATCGGCACCTGGATGCAAAACGTCGCCCAGGCGTGGCTGGTCTATGAACTCACCCACTCGCCCTTCAAGCTGGGCGTGGTCGCGTTTTGCTCTGGCGTGCCGGTGCTGGCCTTTTCCCTCTGGGCCGGGGTCGTGGCCGATCGCATGCCCAAGCGCCGGCTGCTGCTGATGACCCAGACGGTCATGATGGCCCTCGCCTTCATTCTGGCGGCCGACATGTTTCTCGGCACCATCCAGTGGTGGCACGTTGCGATCCTTGCGTTCCTGCTTGGTACCGCGAATGCCTTCGATGCGCCGCCGCGGCAGGCGTTCGTAGTGGAGATGGTGGGCCGGCGGGAACTGATGAACGCCATCGCGCTGAACTCGGCGATGTTCAATTTGGCCCGGATCATCGGCCCCGCTCTGGCGGGCGTGACCCTGGCCGCAGTCGGCACGACGTGGTGCTTCGTGCTGAACGGCTTCAGTTTTCTGGCCGTGATTGCCGGACTGCTCCTGATGAAAGTGGAGCCGTACGTCGGCGCGGCTCCGACCGAGTCTGCGTTCCGGCAGATGAGGGAAGGAGTGGGTTACATCTGGCATCACCCGGCCCTGCGGCCGCTGATCACGCTCGTGGCGGTGTCCAACATGTTTGCGATGGGCTACACCGCGCTCCTGCCGGCGCTCGCCCAGGATGTGCTCCACGCAGGGACGGTCGGGTTCGGCTTCATGAGCACCGCCGTCGGCGTCGGGGCGCTTTCCGGCGCCCTTGTGATCGCTTCGCTCGGCAATTATCAGCGCAAGGGCCTGGTGTTGACCATGGGCAACCTGCTGTTCCCGGTGATGGTGATCGCCGTGTCGCTGTCGCGGTCATTTCATCTGACGATGGGCTTTCTGGTCGTCGCGGGTCTGGGCTTCATGACCCAGAACGCGACAGCCAACACGCTGGTGCAGAGCACCGTCCCCGACGGCCTGCGGGGACGAGTGATGAGCGTGTACATGATGGTGTTCGTCGGCTTCTTTCCCATCGGATCGCTCATCGCTGGAACGGTGGCGGAAAGCTTTGGCGTTCCCGCCGGGGCCGCGTTCGGCGGGACCATCGCTCTAGTCTATGGCCTGTTCCTGCTCTGGCGGGTGCCGGAAATCCGCCGGCTGCGGTAGGCCGGCAGGTCGTTGGCGGCACGGGCCCGACCGCCGGCTAGTTCTTGTCGTCCTTCTCGGGTCGCCGGTATTCCTTGTGGTCGGCCTTCTGGATTTTCCCGAGCTCGGCCACCAGCGCGGACGCCTGCTCGTTGTTGCCGGCTTTCAAGGCGTCCTCGAGTCTGCCTGCGGCGGCGAGAAATTCATCCAGCCTTTTCCGGAAATTCTCCACGAAAGCCGCGCGATCCGCCTCGGGCAGGTCGGCCGCCTTGAGCGGAGTGTACTTCCGCGCCTCGGTGGCTCCCGCCTTGATTGCGGCGACCAGCTCGAGCGAGGCGGCGTTCTGCGCGGGATCGGTGATCTGCCGGCGCAGCTTGCGATAGGCGCCGGCCATCGTTTCCATCGCCTTTTCGATATCGGTGTCGGGGCGGTCCTTCTTCGGTTCCGCCAAGAGGATGGCGGGGGCGATCAATATGACAGTGAGGAGGAGGTGCAGTTTCTTCATGGTAAAGTGCGGACCGGGACGCTGGGCGCCGGAGCCGGTGACGCCGCTCAGCGCGGCGGGAGCGTCAACCGCAACCCGTCGTAAGCAAGGCGGATGCCGGGCGGCAGCGTGGCCTCGAAGGGTCCGTGGTCGATCGCATGCGTGAGGTGCGTGAGGTAGGCCACCGGGGCGCCGAGGGCGCCGGCGATCTCAATGGCCTCGGCGATGTTCAGGTGCGTGGGATGCGGTTCGGGGCGCAGCCCGTCGAGCACGATGGCGTGGGCGCCCCTGGCGAGTTCCCGCGCCTCGGCGGGTACGCGCTTGCAATCCGTGTAATAGACGAACTTGGCGCCGCTGCTGCGCTCTTCAAAGACCAGTCCGAGCACGTTGACCCCCCCGTGCGGCAGCAGCGTCGAGCGGATCGTCCCCTGTTCCAGTTCGAGTACCGGCGGCATTTCCAGGAGTTTGAACGCCGGGTAGCCGCGCACCACCGGCCGTTCCATGATCGCATAGGGAAACATCGCGATCACGCGGCTCATGCCCTCGTCGGTTGAATAAATGGTCAGCGCGCTGCCGCCGAGCAGGTCGCAGAAGCGCCGCAGGTCGTCCATGCCCGCGACGTGATCGGCGTGGCCGTGGGTGAGGATGAAAAGGTCCAGCCGTTCCACGTCGTTGCGCAGGCACTGCTCGCGGAACTCCTGCGCCGCATCGACCTGGATGTGCAGTCCGTCCATCACGACGTGAATGCTGCAGCGCGTGCGCCGGTTGCGCGGATCGGCCGAGGTGCAAACGGGGCATTGGCAGGCGATCATCGGCACGCCCTGCGAGGTGCCTGAGCCGAGGATGATGACTTCCATCCTTTCAGGTGAACCATGGAATCCACCTTCGCCAAGCCTTATTCGGCGGCGGGCCCGCCGCCCGGCCGGAATTTCCCCACCTGTCTGGTGGCCGCGGAAAACCTCGCGGCACTATTCGTTTTGCCATCTCCCCTTGAAGCGTAGAACGTGGCGGAAATTCCCATGCACGCCGTCCTCCATTATCTCAAAGCCAACCAGCCCCGCTTCATTCGCGAGCTGTGCGACCTCCTCCGTTTCCCCAGCATTTCCGCGCAGCCCCAGTACCGGCGGGACCTTCGCGCCTGCGCCACCTGGCTCACGCAGCATTGCCGGCAGATCGGCCTCAAGGCCGAGTTGTGTCCGACGCCGGGCCATCCGGTCGTGCTCGCCCGCACGCCCCGCCGCGCGGGGCGGCGCCCGCATTTCCTGGTTTACGGTCACTATGACGTGCAACCGCCGGAGCCGTTCGAACTCTGGGAGTCGCCGCCCTTCAAACCGACCATCCGCGGACGCACGCTGATCGCCCGCGGCTCCGCCGACAACAAGGGCCAGCATTTTGCCCATCTCAAGGCCGTCGAAGCCTATTTCAAGACCGGCACCGCCCTGCCCTGCGACCTGACCTTCGTGCTCGAAGGCGAGGAGGAGGTTGGCAGCCGCAACCTGACGCCGTTCCTGCGGGCCCGCCGCCGGGAACTGCTCTGCGACGCCGTCGTGGTGTCCGACACCGGCATGCCCGCCAAGAACCTGCCGGCGCTCACCTATGCGCTGCGGGGCATCATCGCCTTTGAAATCACCCTGCGCGGACCGGCCCGCGACCTGCATTCGGGTCTCTTCGGCGGCTCGGTCGAGAATCCGGCGATGGCGCTCTGCCAGCTGCTCGCGAAGCTCCGCGACGCCCGGGGCCGCGTCACGGTGCCGGGCTATTATGACGACGTGGATCCGCTCACAGCGCTCGAACGGAGGCAGTTCAAGCGGCTGCCCGGCACGGAGGAAAGTTACCGGCGGTTTCTCGGCGTGCCGGAGCTTTTCGGCGAGGCGGGTTTCAGCTCCCATGAACGCACCACGGCCCGCCCCACGTTCGAAATCAACGGGCTGACCAGCGGTTATCAGGGCGAAGGCGGCAAGACCATCGTGCCGGCCTGGGCGCGGGCCAAGATCACGATGCGCCTCGTGCCCGGCCAGCGGCCGGAAAAAATCATCCCGGCGACGGTCGCCTGGCTGAAGCGGCTCTGCCCGCCCACCGTGCGCATGGAGATCAGTGACTGCCACGGCTCCCTGCCCTACCTGGTCGAACCCACCAGCGCCCATGCCCGGGCGGCGCTGCGCGCCCTGCGGGCGGCGTTTCACCACGAGCCGGTGCTGCTGCGCGAAGGCGGTTCCATTCCCATCGTCATTGATTTCAAGAAAATCCTCGGCGCGGACACCCTGCTGCTGGGGCTGGCCCTGCCGGACGCGAACGCACATTCACCGAACGAGAAGTTCGATCTCGACTGTTTCGCCGCCGGCCAGCGGATGAGCGCGCTACTGTGGCCGGAACTGGTCAAGACAGCGTAGACACACGCCGTTGCCCGGATTTTTCCCGCGGCCTTCAACCGCGGCTCACACCATCTCCCGATACACGTCCGGGTGCGGGCGGGAGATCACCACGGCGTTCACCAGCATGCCGGCGTCGGCGATGATCTTGCGGCCCGCGGCCACGGCGGCCTGCACGGAGGCGACGTCACCGGTCATGGTGACAAACGCCTTGCCCCCGAGCGCCATGGCGAGGCGGATCTCGAGGAGCTGCACCGTGGCGCGCTTGGCCGCGGCGTCGGCGGCCTGCAGGAGGGTGGCCACGTTGAAGGATTCGATGATGCCGAGCGCGCCGTCGGGCGGCACCACCGAGGTGCGGCCGAGGGCGGTGAGCACATCGGGATGAATGCTGGCGACGACAAAGCTGTCGATCAGGCAGCCGTTGGCGACCTCGGCGCCGGCCGCGACCGCGCTCTCGACGGCAGACGCGTCACCCGCGATCAGCACCATGTATTTACCGGAACAGATGGAACGCGAAAGAAACAGCCGGACATTGCCGGCCTTGAGCATGGCGTCGGCCACCTGAAAGCCAGCCGCGACGCTGGAAAGTTCGATCATACCGACGGATTTCTCACTCATGGGAGGCATCTCACAGACGGGTTAGGACAATGTGGTTGGCGGTGACCTCGGCCACGCTGGCCGCGAACGGGGCGTGAATGACGGCACCCAGCACCTTCTCGGGCAGTTCACCCAGCACCTGGCCCGCTTCCACGCGGTCGCCGGCTTTCACCAGCGCCTGGTTGGGCGAGCCGGCGCCCTGCTTCAGCGACAGCACCACGCGGCGGGGCGCCAGTGCGGCCTCCTGCAGCGGTGCGGCGTGATCGTACTGCAGGATGTGCAGCTTCTTCATCAGGGTCTTGATCGGCACGCGCCGGCCGTCGCGCATGGGGTGCGGCTTGACCGTCATGGCGCCGGTCCATTTCACGTCGGCCTTGCGCATCTCGGCCCGGGACTGGTCGCACGCCTCCTTCGGGTAGAGTTCCTCGGGACAGGCGTAGAGCGTGCACAGGCCGCAGGAACAGCAGAGCGCGGCCCACTGGTTCCAGTGGTCCTGCCCGGTGGCCGTGAAGGCGAGGCTGCGCATGACCTGGTGCGGCTCGACGGCGTAGCCGAGCAGGAAACGCGGGCAGTACTCCGTGCAATAGCGGCACTGGTCGCAGGCGGACTTGCCGATGGCGTTCTGGATCGGCGGCGGCTTGAGCTTGCGCTCGATGATGTGATGGTCGCGCGGCAGCACGACGGCCCCGGTCGTCGTCTTGACGACGGACCGGTCGAGATCGTCCGTGGTTTCGCCCATCATCAGGCCGCCGATGCACAGCACGGGATCGGGTGTGGTGGCGCCGCCGGCGGCGGCAATGCATTCGCGAAAACTCGTGCCAATCGGGACGGTGAGCGTCCGGGGCTCGCGGACGGCGCCCGCGATGGTGAGCGTCTTGTGCGTGACCGGCCGGCCCTCGGCGGCGGCGGCGATGTTGACGAACGTCTCGACATTGCACACGACCGCACCGATCTGGAGCGGGATGCCGCCCGGCGGGATGAGCCGGCCCGTGGTCTCGTGCACGAGGTCATATTCATCGCCGGCGGGGTAATAGTCGCCGAGCAGATGCACCCGCACGGCCGTGCCCCGGTAGGCGGCCTCGACGGCGGCGAC
>Ga0265323_10000261_pt1 | contig 30888 bp, 25 predicted proteins | sample 41225metaG_FD_193580 | JGI IMG/M metagenome (GOLD analysis project Ga0265323, IMG submission 193580) | Rhizosphere microbial communities from Carex aquatilis grown in University of Washington, Seatle, WA, United States - 4-12-25 metaG | ecosystem: Host-associated > Plants > Roots > Rhizosphere...
TCCCGAGGGCCGCGGAATCGGCAAGCCCGCTCCCACCGACGATGTCCGCTTCGTCAACTGCTCGTTCGAAAACGATGGCGGGCATATCTTCATCGATGCCGGGGATTCTCCATTTACAAATCTGGTGTTTGAGAATTGCACCATGCACAAGGCAACGCGGCCCAGCCGGCTCGCGGGGAAAAACGTCGGTCCCGTGTTGTTCAAAAACGTGAAGATCGACGGTGTCGTCATCCGCAATGCCGCGCAGTTGCGCCGTGCCGGCTTCGAAGTCTCCGTGCCTGTCCGGTTCGAGCCCTGAGGGCCGTTCCGAAACTGCCGTGCCAATGCGCGTTCCGAGCCGCGACCGTGAGGGAGCGGATGTCTGCGAGTGGAGTGGTTACTCCGTGACAAGCCCTGAGGCGGGTAGCCGGTGCGCCTGTCTGCCCGGGGTTGACGCCGGCTTCGTGCGGGTATATCTTTCTCTGAGGGCTATGTCGGAGGCAGGATGGTAACTCGCGCAAGTCGAGCGTGGCTTCTCATCGCCATGTTCGGCGTACTAACCCGCACCTGGGCCCAGGCCGTTCCCGTCGAACTCCCTGAGAGTCTTCAGGCCAGATCTCAGGACGAGGTCGTCAGAGGAGCAGCCGTCGAAGCCGGGGCTTCCGTGGTATTCATGTTCCGGAAGGGTCCCGAGTCGTACGTCACGTTGCGCCCGGAAGCCGTCGGCCTCCTCGTCTCGCACCCCTCGATCCAGGCGCCACCCGGCTTGAAGGCGGCAATTCTCTCGCTCAAGGCCGTTCCAGTCCAGGTGTCCGATGGTGATAAGACCGGTGAAGGCTTCAGCGCGCACTGCAAAGTCCGGATCTCTGCATCCGACCAAATCGCTCCCGGCGATTATAAGGTCGTGGTGGAGTTGTCCGATGTGGCTGAAGTTGCCAGTCTCGTCGAGGCATCCAGTCCCCTTGTTCCTCCCAAGTACGTCTTCAGTGTGAAAGTGTGGGAATCCGAATCGGCCCGGGATCGAGTCAGGGAGGAGGCCAGACAGGCGGCCGCACAGAAAGCCGCGGAGGAGAAGCAGGCCCGCGAAACAGCCCTGGCCGAGGCAACCCGCGCCGGGGAGCGGCGAACCGAAACCATTTGTGCCGCGGTTGCCGCCGTGTTGGCCGTACTTATCGTTGGCGCCCGCCTGGTGCCGTGGTGGTTCCCCAAACACCGTCTCAGTGCCCGGCGCGGCGGTGCGGCGGCCATAAGTGGCCAGCTAACGCGCGAGAAGACGATTGAGGATCCCAAGAACCCCGGAGATCCGGAAGTCATCTTCGAGAGCCGCCAGGCAAGGAGCTTCCTGGGCAGAAAAGTCGACGTCTCAGTCACCACCAAGGCCGTCTCGGCCACAAGCACTATCAAGACATGGCGCAACGAGCAGACCTCGGACGGCGTGGTCCAGGCAAGCTGGCTGACCTACTCCGTCGAATACACTTACAGCCTGGTTATCGATGCCTCAGTTGGCTTCGGCGTCCCCGCGGGACGGTACTTAGCCAAAACCGTTTCCGGGTACTGTAGCATCCGCGTATCCTGATTCGGAAAGCCCGGGGCCGCCCTGTCCGCTCTGATGCTCGTTCAGAGCCGCGACCGTGAGGGAGCGGTTGATCAGCCTCGTGTGAAGCCGCCGATGGCGGACGCATTGCCGGCCGGGCGTTTCGTCGTGGGTCAGAACTCCCGCGGACGGATCACCGCCTCGGCCGTGCCTCTCCATTCGCGCGAATTGCGCCCCAGTGCACCATGGGCTACACTGGCTCGCATGACGCTCCGCCCCGTTCTCCCGCTGGCCGCTTTCGCCGCCCTCGTTTCCGCCGCCCCGCTTTGTGCCGCCGAGCCGCGTTTCACTCCACCGGCGTCCCCGCGCGTCACTTACAATTTCAATGCCGGGTGGAAGTTCATCCGCCAGGACGTGCCCGGCGCGCAGGAGGTCTCCTTCGACGACTCCCAATGGGAGACCGTCAGCACGCCGCATTCCTTCAACGACGTCGATTCCTTCCGCGTGATCATCGACCACAGCGGCGGCGATCGGGGCACCTACAAAGGCCTTTCCTGGTACCGGAAGCACTTCAAACTCCCCGCTACCGCCGCCGCATCGAAGGTGATCGTCGAGTTCGAAGGCATCCGCCAGGCCGCGGATATCTATTTCAATGGCAAGCCCTTCGGATTGTATGAGAACGGCGTCACCGGTTACGGTGCGGATCTCACCTCCGCCGCGCTCTTCGGCGACCAGGACAACGTGCTGGCGGTTCAGGTAGACAACCGCACCAGCTACCGGGAACGCGCTACCGACATACCCTTCCGCTGGAACGCCAACGATTTCAACCCGGATCACGGCGGCATCAACCGGCGTGTCTGGCTGCACCTCACCGGGAAGATCTATCAGACCCTGCCGCTATTCGATGGCCTGAACACCACCGGCACTTATATCTATTGCACTAACTTCAACATTGCGGGCCGTAGCTGCGACGTGACGGTGGAATCGCAGGTTCACAATGCCACCTCCGACCGCAGAGTCCCGCAGACCTCCGTCACCCTGTCCGCCGTGATCGTGGATAAGGATGGCGTAGTCCGCGCTACGCTCCAGGGCAGTGCCGTCGATGTGCTGTCCGGCGCCAGGACCGTCCTGAAAGCCGCCGGCCCGCTCGCTGGCGCGCGCTTCTGGAGCCCGCTTGACCCCTATCTGTACGACGTGTACGCCATGCTCACCGTCGATGGAAAGGTCATCGACGTCGTCAAGGTGACTACCGGATTCCGCAAGGCGGAGTTCAAGGGCGGCGCCGGCACCGGCGGCGTCTATATCAATGACAAGTTCGTCTATCTCAAGGGATTCGCCCAGCGCTCCAGCGACGAATGGGCGGCCGTTGGCGCGGGTTATCCGGATTGGATGCACGATTTCACCGCCCGGATGATCCGCGACGGCAACGGGAATTACATGCGCTGGATGCACGTGGCCCCGCAGAAGGCGGATGTCGAGGCGTTTGACCGCTTCGGCATCGTGGAAGTCGCGCCCGCCGCCGACAAGGAGGAAGACGCCCAGGGCCGTCAGTGGGAGCAGCGCGTGGAGGTCATGCGCGACACCATCGTCTATCTCCGCAATAACCCCAGCATCCTCTTCTGGGAGGCCGGGAATACCGGAGTTACTGCGGCCCAGATGCGGCAGATGGTCGACTTGCGTAAGGAGCTGGACCCGCACGGCGGCCGGGTTATGGGTTGCCGCTCGCTAAGGGAGGAGGGGGCGACCGCCGTCACCGAGTGGTTCGGCACCATGCTCGGCCAGCCCTATAACGCCCAGTTCCGCGACAAGGCCCCCCTCATCGAGACCGAGGACTTCCGCGATGAAGGCGCCCGCCGCTTCTGGGACGAGTATTCGCCTCCGTACTTCGGATTCAAGAAGGGCCCCAACGATACCTGGAACTACAACTCCGAGAGCTTCGCCGTGGCTCAGGTCAGGCAGTACTGGAGGTTCTGGTCCAACCGCATCTCCAACACCGACCCCGAGCGCTCCAAGTGGGCGGCCTATGCCTCGATCTATTTCACCGATTCCGACGCCGATGGCCGGCAGGACTCCAGCGAGGTCGCCCGCGTCAGCGGCAAGCTCGACGCCGTCCGCCTGCCCAAGGAAGCCTACTTCGCTGAGCGCGTGATGCAAAATGAAAAGCCGGATATCCATATCATCGGGCATTGGACTTACCCGGCCAACACCACCAAGACCATCAACGTCGTCGCCGGCAATGTGGACAGCGTCGAGCTCTTCGTCAACGGCACCAGCCACGGCAGGAACGCCCAGCCGGAGAACGGTTTCCTCTATGCCTTCCCCAACATCGCCTTCGCGCCCGGCACCGTCAAGGCCGTCGGGTACAAGGAGGGTGTCGCCGTCACGCAGCATGAACTCAAGACCGCCGGCGCTCCCGCGGCGATCAGGCTTACCCTGCACACCGCTCCAGGCGGCCTGCGCGCCGATGGCGAGGATGTCGCCCTGATCGACTTTGAAGTCGTCGACGCCTCCGGGGAGCGCTGCCCGACCGACGACGCCCGCGTGGATTTCTCCTGGAGTTCCGTGGGCCGTACGGTTTCCGCCACCGGTCCCGCTATCTGGCGCGGCGGCTATAACTCCGGCAGGACTAACTCGACTAACAATATGTATCTCAACACCGAGGGCGGCATCAACCGCGTGGCCATGCGCGCGACTCTGATTCCCGGCTCGATCCGCCTCACCGCCACGCGCGAAGGTCTGAAGCCCGCCACCATCACCTTCGATTCCAAACCGTTTTCGCTCACCGACGGCCTGTCGCAGGAACTGCCCGAAACCCTGTCGCCTGCGGCGCCGGCAGTGCCCTAGCTTGCCCCCTCTCCGCGGTGGCATACTGGGGATCTGGAGCGCTTCCCATGAACGTCATCGCGGATTTGTGCGTCATTCCAATCGGCGTGGGCACGTCGGTGTCCCACCAGGTGGCTGTGTGCGAACGGATACTCTCCGATGCCGGCCTGAAAACCCGGCTGCACGCTTACGGGACTAACATCGAAGGCGATTGGGACGCCGTTTTCGCCGCCGTCAAACGGTGCCACGAAGCGCTGCATGCTTCCGGCGTCGCCCGCATCTCCACCTCCATGAAATTCGGCACCCGCACCGACCGCGACCAGACCATGGAAGATAAGGTCCGCAGCGTGGAAGAGAAACTCGCCCGCTAGTACCGTGACCGCGAGATCCGGTTCCATTTCGATACCGCTCGCTTGCGCTCGGGGCTCCGTTCAGAGCCACGACCGTGAGGGAGTGGTTGACCGGCAACGGCACCGAACCACGCGGCCGAAGACCTAGCCTGCCTACCAGGTCAGCTCCATCAGCGACACGCCCTGACGCGGAAGCTGCGCCGGCAGCTCCACTGCGCCTCCGCGCGCGTCCACCCAGTGCGGCGATTCCAGCATTTCCAGTTGCCCGGCGGCCTCCAGCCGCGACTGCTCTTCCGCCGACGGATGCTGCGGTGACCCCATCCGCTTCCAGAGCGTGTAGGCGTTGCTGTGTGTCTCGTCGATGCGGTAGTGCCGCAGCAGCACGCGTCGCGCGTCGCCCGGCAGTCCCGTGATCGTCAGGCGCACTTCCGAGGGCGCCGCCGCCAGGTCGTCATCGTGATAATTCCATGCCAGCACCGTCACGCGGCGCGGGCCCAGCGTGGCCAGGGCGTCCACATCGGGGGCCTCGCGCACGCCCTCGCGCAGAATGCGGCTCACCCCGCGCGCCCCCGTGCTCTCCACCGCCACCCGGTCGCCCTCCAGCATCCCCGCCATGCGAAACAGGTTTAGAACCGGCTTGTCGATGCCGTTGGTCGCCAGCGTGCGCAGGCCGTCGAAGTACGGCTGATCCTCGAACTCGAACGCCCACGTCAGCATGCCCTCGATGTTGGCCTGGGAGCGTGCCGCCAGTTGCACGATGCTGCCCATCATGGCCGCCGTGTACGATGCGTAGAGCGGCGTGTTGCGGTAGGCGTTCTGCGGATAGACCCGCGCCGAACACGCCGCGCAGCCCTCCGGATCGCTCTCGGTGAGGATGATCGGCAGGGTGCGGTACCTCGGGAAAGCCGAGACGATCTCCAGTCCCGCCTCCACGTTCGAAGCGTTGTTCGAGATCCCCATGCGCACGTGCCCATCCACCACCCGCGGACTTCCCTTGGCGTGCCACGTGATGAAATCGAGGGGCGTGCCGGCACCCTGGCAGTGCGCCAGAAACTGCCGCAGAAAATCCGCGCTGCGTCCCGCCGGTCCCGGACCCGTCGTGGCCGGCCCGCCCACTCGCGCCGTTGGCAGCGCGCGCTTCACGGCCGCCGCCGTCGCATCGTACAGCTTGTCGTACTCCTCCGGCGTGCCGTGAAAATAGGAAATGTCGGGCTCGTTCCACACTTCCCAATACCACGTTTCCACGGCTTCCTTTCCGTAGCGCTCCACCGAGTGGCGTACCCACGCGGAGATCAGGCCCGCCCACTTTTCGTAGTCCTTCGGCGGATACGACCAACCCACGTAATACCTGTCGAAGGCCACGCCCGGTGACCATACCGGCACGTAGGGATCCGGGCGCGTGGAGAGCGCTTGTGGCGTAAAGCCGATCTCCACGAACGGCCGCGCGCCGGCTTCCACGTAGGTGTCGAAGATGCGATCCACCAGGCTCCAGTCCAGCACCGCCTTGCCGGTTGCGTCCTCGGTGTAGGCGTTCGTCGATCCCCACTTGAACGCGGGCGCGCCGTCGCCGGTGGCCAGCAGGAAATGGGTGCGGAAGTACGCTGGCGTTCGGCTGGCCGCGGCCAGTTCGCGCACCAGTTTGCGCCCATTGGCCGTGTAGGTGTAGTTCGGCTCGTCGTAGCCGAAGAACCGGGAGAATGGCTGGAAGGGCGCAATCGCCCTGGAGGCGTCCACGTGGATTTTCACCGGTTCCTGCGCGGGCGCCGTGGCCGCCAGCAGGAAGGCGCATGTCGCAAGGGCGGTTCGCATCACTTGAATTTACCAGCCACGGACCCGCCCCGCTACCACCGGAGAAGTGTGGTATAGTCGGCTCTCGAAATCCGATTCTGGCCAGGAGGCCGACCGCGTGATCGTCTACATCTGTCTGGGAATCGTCGGGCTCGTGCTGTTCCTCTTTGCCACCATGCTCGGTGGCCACGACCACTCCGACATGGGCCACGACTTCGGCGACCACGACGCGGCTCACGATACCGGCCCCAGCTTCTTCAGCGCGTTCTCGCTCGCGTTCTTTCTCACCGGCTTCGGCGGCACCGGCACCCTGTTGAAGGCCTCGGCCTGGACCACTTTCCCCTGCGCGCTGGTGTCGCTGCTCGCTGGAAGCTGTCTGTGGGCGCTCGCCTTCGCCTTCATGAGCGTGCTCCACCGCCAGCAGGCCGACTCCACCGTGACCGCGGCGAAATTGATTGGCGCCGTCGGGGTCGTCACCGTGCAGATCCCTCCCGGTGGCGTGGGCAAGATTCAGTGCGCGGCGTGTTCGGAAGAGTTGATCGTGCGTTGCGACGAAGCGGTTTCCGCCGGAGAGCGCGTCCGCATCGTCGAAGACTCCGGCGGTACCTACATCGTGAAGAAGTGGCAGGACAAACCCGCCGCCTCTCCCGATGAGCCCCAGTAAGCCCTCGAAAGGAATATATGGATTCGATTCTACAGACGCTGTCCACTCATCTGGGAGTGGTGATTGGGACGCTGCTGATCCTGCTGGCGTTCATGGGCTCCATCCGTTGGGCCGCCGGACGCTACCGCAAGGTTCCGCCCAGTAAGGTGCTCGTAGTCTATGGGCGGAAGCACCGCATGGCGGTCGTCCAACCGGACGGATCGGTATCGCAGGAGACCTTCGGATTCCACGTCGTCACCGGCGGCGGCAAGCTCATCGTCCCCGTGCTGGAAGCCTGCGCGGAGCTGGACCTCCGCGCCCGCGGCATCGAGTTCACCGTGGAGAACATCCCCACCAAGGACGGTGTCCGCGTCAACGCTTCCGGCATCGCCACCGTGCATATCAGCCGCGAGCAGCTCCACCTGGTGGCGGCGGCGCAGAATTTCGAGGACAAGAAGGACGAGGAGATCGACGAGCTCCTCACCAAGATCATGTCCGGCCAGCTTCGCGCCATCCTCGGCAAGATGAGCATCGAGAGCCTGATCGGCGAGCGCGACAAGCTCAACCAGATCGTCCTCGAAGTGGCCGAAACCGAGCTGCTGAAGCTGGGTGTGAAGATCGACATCCTCACCATCCAGAGCATCACCGACAACCAGGGATACATCGAGGCCCTCGGCAAGAAGCGCACCGCCGAGGTGAAGCGCGACGCCGCCGTCGGCGAGGCCCAGGCCGAACGCGAGCGCATGGAGAAGACCTCCGAAGCCATCCGCGCCGGCCGCGAAGCCGAGCTCAACAACCTGGCCCGGATCGCCGAAGCCGAGCGCAACCTCAATACCAAGAAGGCGCAGTACGAAGCCGAGGTCAAGGCGGCGCAGGCCAAGGCCGCGCAGGCCGGCCCTCTGGCCGAAGCCGAAGCCATCAAGGCCGTGAAGCTGGCGCAGGTTGCCGTCGAGACCACCGAGACCCAAGCCAGGATCGAGCTGGCCCTGCAGGAAGCCGCCCACCGCGAGAAGCAACTGGTCACCGAGAAAATCCGCCCGGCCGAGGCCGCCAAGGAAGCCGCCATCATCGCCGCCCAGGCCACCAAGCAGACCGCCATCATCGAAGCCGAGGCAGGCAAGCAGACCGCCATCATCCAGGCCGAAGCCGCTTTCGCCGCCGCCGAAAAGAACGCCGACGCGGTCCGCATCAAGGCCGAAGCCGAAGGTACCGCCACCGCCCGCAAAGGCCAGGGCGAGGCCGACGCCGCCAAGGCCAAACTGCTGGCCGAAGCCGAGGGCCAGAAGGCCAAGCTGCTGGCTGAGGCCGAAGGCGAGAAGGCCCGGCTGCTGGCCGGCGCCGCAGGTCAGGAGGCCACCTTGCTGGCCGAGGCGCGCGGTAAGCGCGAGCTGGCTGAAGCGCTGGCGAAACTGGACTCCACCGGGCGCCTGCTGCAGATCCTGGACGCCGCGCCCAGAGTGGCCGAGGCCATGGGCGACGCGCTCGCCAAGGCGCTGGGCCCGCAAGGCCTGGCCAACGTGTTCGGCCAGATCGCCGCCCCGCTGGGCAACGTCGATAGCATCCGCATCCTCGATCTGGGCTCGTCCGGCAACGGGGCCAACCCGCTCTCCAAGCTCACCGGCATCGGGCCCAAAGTGGTCTTCGATTTCATCACCCAGGCGCAGGCGCTCGGCTTCGGGCCGCTGCTCGAAAAAATCGGCCTCTCGCCCGCCCTGCTCAAGGAACTCGACATCAACGCGGGCCAGCATAAACCGGAAACGGTTGCGTAGGGCTTATGGCGAAACTGAATCTCGATCCGCCCGAGGCGCTCATCATCCATTGCGGCGATCCGAAATTCCAGAAGGCGTTCCGCGAGTTCAAGAGCCGGCAACTCGGCCTGGAAGAAGGCCAGTACATCCCGCTGATCGTGCCCGGCAGCGTGGCCTCGCTCTGTGTTGGAACGTTTCTTCCCAAAAACCTGAAGATCATGCGGGAGCAGATCGAGCTGCTCCTGAAACACTACCCCTCCGAGCGCGTCATCCTGATCAACCACGAGGGCTGCCGCTCCTACGGAGCCATCGCCGCCAAGCTCGAACACGTCCTCACCGGCAACGTGCTCGCCAGGCAGGTGGACGATCTCAAATTTGCGGCGGGCATCATCCGCGAGATCGGCCGCCACTACGGCGCGCAGATCCCGGTCGAAATGTATATGGCCCGCGTCCGCAAGGAAGACGGTGAGATCTTCTTCGAACGGGTGCACGCCGAATGACCTGGATTGTTCCTCCGGTCCCCACCGTCCGCCTGGTGGTGCGGCTGGGGTTGGCGCTGACGATTTACGCCAGCCTGCGCGCCGCCGGATTCTATGACTTCACCGGCCGCGAGACCGATGGGTTAAATACCCTGATCCTGTTGGTGGGCGGCATCTACTCGGTCCTGCTGGCCTTCACGATTTTCGTGATCTGGGGCCAGTTCACTGAGGTTGAGAACTGCGTCATGCGCGAGTGCGACGCGCTGGAAGACCTGGCCCGCTTCAGCGAGTACCTCAATCCGGATGCCTCCGCCGCCATCCGCAGATCGATCGGAGCCTACGCGCAACGGGTTCTCAAGTCGGAATGGGATTTCCTGGGAGACGGGCAGCGGGACAAGCAATCCGAGGCGCTGTTCTCTCAACTGGTGAAAGCCGTGGTCGATCTGGTGCCCCAGACCGATGCCGAGTGGGCCATGCGCGTCCGCCTGATCGACATCGTGCAGGAAGCCGGCGAGCGCCGCGGGGCGCGCGTGGCGAACAGTCTGAAGAGGCTTCCCCCCACGCTGGCCTCCCTGGTCAACACCATCGCCGGGGTGCTGCTGTGCCTGGTCTTCATCTATCCGTTCCACCACTGGCTGACCGGTTCGGCCTGCTTCGCGGTGGTTGGCGTGGTCCTGTTCCTCGCCAATTTCACCATGAAGGATACCGACAACCCGCTCAAGGGATTGTGGAACGTCAGCCCCAGGCCGTTCGCGGATCTGAAGCCGTAGGACAGTCCCCCTGGATCCGGCCAGGGTGTCCGGCCCACCCGCGCTACTGCAAGGACGCGGTGGCCAGGGTGCCTGCCAGCAGGCGGATGTGCGTCCACAAGGCGTTGGCGTCGGCTTTTCTCCTGGTTGCCGCCAGCAGCCGGGCGTAGTTGGCCATGGCGCGCAGTACCCGCGGGTCGCTCTCCGGCAACAGCTTTTGAATGGCCGGGAGCGTGGCGTGGCTCAGTTCTTCGGAGGCGACATACCGGCCCTCGGCCCGCAATACCTCCGCCAGTTCGTTGCGCGTGAGCAGGGTCTGCAGGTTGTCCTTGCCGATGGTCTGTTCGAAAATGGCGGCGGCACGGGCGTACAATTGCTCCGCCGCAATCTCCCGGCCGCGTTCATGCTCGAAAGCGGCGAGGTTCAGCAGCCCGCGCGCCACCAGGGGATGCGCCGGCCCTCTGGCGGCGGTCCATATCTCGATGGCTTTGCGATAGCTGGTCTCCGCTTCCTCGTAGCGGCCCTGGAAACGGCAGACCTGCCCCAGGTTGTTCCACACCGCCGCCACGCCAATATGATTCGGCGGCATCCCGGCCGCCGCAATTTCCAGCGCGCGCTGGCCGAATTGCCGGGCGTCGTCCAGTTCCTCTTCGCCGAGTGCGGCCGCGGCCAGGCTGGCGTTGAGGGTGAATGCCGTCTGCGGAGGGGCGCCAGCCAGGGCGGGCTCCAGGATGGCTCGTGCTTCGGCGAAGCGGCGTTCCTCAATATATATAGTGGCCAGCAGGAGGCTGTTGTCCAGGCGATCCGGCTCGCCCACCATGGTGCCGGCCAGCAGCGCGCTGCTCTCGGCCTTGGCTGTTTCGCCCCTGGCCAGGTGGAGCGCGGCCAGGTTGTCGAGCACGTGCCCCACATCCGCGCTGGATTCTCCGGTTGCCGTCCGCATCCGGGCGAGGGCCTCGGTGAGCAGGGGCTCCGACTCCGCGTAGCGCCCCGTCTGCCGCAGAAGGGAGCCCAGGTGTTCCAGCGTATGGGCGCGGTCGCCGGCGGTCTCCGCCTGTTCGGCGTGCTGTGCAAACCCCGCCAGCGCCTGCCGGTAGGCATCCTCCGCTTCCGCGTACTTTGCCTGGGAGGCCAGTTGGACTCCCCGGTTGTTCAGTTCCACCGGGCCGGGCTGGGTTGCCACCGGGTCCACGGCAAGGGCCGATCCGGCCAGTCCCAACCCGATTGCCACCGCCACCAACAGAGCACGCATGCAGGTACTATCTCCTATGCATATATATCGGCTGAATTGCCAAAAGAGTCTAGGTTCAGATTTAGGTACTGGAAGGCCTAGCTCGGCTATTATGGGGATTACGCCAGGAGTACTATTAGCCCCTGGCGAAGCGGAGGAATACCATGCGAGTTCTCTTCATCGGCGGCACCGGCATCATCAGCACGGCCTGCACCCGGCTGGCAGCCGAGCGCGGCATCGAGCTCACCCTCCTGACGCGCGGGCAGCGCGCCTCCAGCCTGCCTGACGGCGTTCGCACCGTTACCGCCGATATCGAGGACGCCGCCGCCGCCCGCGCGCTCGCCGGGCAGACCTTCGACGCCGTGGTGGATTGGATCGCCTTCGAGCCCCGCCAGGTGGAGCGCGATATCGAACTGTTCCGCGGCCGCACGCGGCAGTTCCTTTTCATCAGCTCCGCCAGCGCCTACCAGCGGCCGGTGGGCCACTACCTCATCACCGAGTCCACCCCCCTTGCCAACCCGTTCTGGGATTACTCCCGCAACAAGATCGCCTGCGAGGAGCGCCTCATGCGGGCGTACCGCGAGGAAGGCTTCCCCATCACCGTCGTCCGTCCCTCGCTCACCTATTCCGAAACGCAGGTCACGCTCGCCATCAACAGTTGGGCGAAATCGTACACCGTGGTGGACCGCATGCGGCGCGGCAAACCGGTGATCGTGCCGGGCGACGGCTCGTCGCTTTGGGTGATCACGCACAATACCGATTTCGCCAAGGGGCTGGTCGGGCTGCTGGGCCGGGAGCAGGCCATCGGCCACGCCTTCCACATCACCACCGACGAGGTGATGTGCTGGGACCAGTTCTACCGCCTGACCGCCGAAGCCGCCGGCGCCGAGCCGCGCCTGGTGCACATGACTTCCGATTTCCTGGCCGCCGCCCTGCCGGAAATGCGCGGCACGCTCGCCGGCGATAAGGCCGCCAGCGTGGTGTTCGATAACACCAAGATCAAGCGCTTCGTGCCGGACTACTGCGCCACCGTTCCCTTCGGACAGGGCATCCGGCGGACCCTCGCCTGGTTCGATGCCGACCCCGCCCGCCGCCAGATCGATGAGGCGGCCAACGCCAAATGGGACTGTCTGATCGAGGCCTACGACCGCGGGACCGATGCGGCGCTGCACCAGTTCCGGGCCTGAGGCCGCTACCCCAGCAGCCGGTGTTCCTTCAGCTTCCGGTAGAGGTTCCTCTCGCTGATCCCCAGTGCGCGGGCGGCATTGCCGCGATGGCCGCCGCTGGCCACCAGCGCGCGGCGGATGTGTATCGCCTCCAGTTCCACCAGAGTGGGCAGGCGCCCGCCCTCCACCTCCGCCGCGCCCGCTTCCGGCGCCGCCCTCCCGGCGCGCACCGGGGCCGGCAGGTGTTCGGCCAGGATCGCATCCCCCTCACCGACCACCACCGCGGCTTCCACCGCGTGCAGCAACTCGCGGACGTTGCCCGGCCAGGCGTGTCCGCGGAGAGCCTCCAGCGCGCCTTCGCTCAGCGCCTTGTTGGAGCCGTACCGCTGGTTCAGCCGGTTCACGAAGCCGCGCGCCAGCAGCTCCACATCCGCGCCGCGCTTGCGCAGGGCGGGAACCTCCACCGTAATCGTGCTCATCCGGTAGAACAGATCCTCGCGGAACAGCCCTTTGGCCACCATGGCGCGCAGGTCGCGGTTGGTCGCCGCCAGCACTCTCACATCCACGTGGATCTCGCTGGTGCCGCCCACGTGGCGGAATACCGAAGTGTCCAGCACGCGCAGCAGATTCACCTGCGTGGATTGGGGCACCTCGCCGATCTCGTCCAGAAAAATGGTCCCGCCGTGCGCCACTTCGAACAGGCCCGGCTTGGCCTTGTCGGCGCCCGTGAACGCTCCGCGCTCGTGTCCGAACAGCTCGCTCTGCAGCAGGCTCTCCTGCAGCGCGGCGCAATCCACCACCACGAACGGTCTGGCTTTGCGCGGGCTGTGGGAGTGCAGCAGCCTGGCCACGCGCTCTTTGCCGCTGCCGGTCTCTCCGGTGATCAGCACGGTGGAATCGCTGGCCCCCACCAGCTCCACCAGGTGCAGCATGCGGCGGAACTCCGGGCTCTCGCCGATGAAGGAGGCCGCCTGGTCGGGGGGCAGCAGGGCGCGCTCCAGCAAGTTCGCCCGGCGCTGCAGGGTGCGCCGCTCGATGGCGCGCTGCACCCGGAGCTGGATCTCGTCCAGGGGGCACGGCTTGGTCACGTAGTCGAACGCACCTTCGCGAATCGATTCGATGGCGCTGTCTATGGAGCCGTGGCCGGTGAGCAGGATCACCTCGATCGAGGGGTTCCGGCCGCGGATGGCTTTCAGCGTGGCCAGGCCGTCCATCCCAGGCAGGCGCAGGTCCAGCAGCACGATCTCCGGCTCGGCGCGCTCCACCTGCGCCACGGCTTCCTCGCCGCTGGCGGCGGTGGCGACCTCGTGCCCCAGGCGCCGCAACTCCCCGCTCATGACGCGGCGGAAAGCGGAATCGTCGTCCACCAGCAGAATCGAGGCGGTATTCTTCATGACTGCACCAATGCGGGCAGAACGATTTCGAACGTGGAGCCGCGGCCCGGCTCGCTGGCGACATGCAGGTCCCCGCCCGAGCGGCGCACGAAGTTCAGCGAGAGGAACAAGCCCAGCCCGGTGCCGCCCTGCCGGGTGCTGAAGAACGGCTCGAAGATGCGCGAGAGGATCTCGGGCGCGATGCCGCGGCCGTTGTCGATCACGCGCACCCGCACCTGCCGGGCCGCCTCGGCTTCCACCGTCACCCGGCCTCCCGCCTCGGATGCCTGCACGGCGTTCAGCAGCAGGTTGATGAGGGTGTGTTGCAACTCGGCCTCCTCGGCCCGCACCAGGAGGCCCGCGGGCAGCGGCCGGACTTCCACCTTCACGGCGTGCTCGCGTGCCGTCGGCTCGATCAGCCGCGCCACCTCGCCGATCACCGCCGCCAGGTCCACCACCTCGCCCTCCGACCGCTGTCCGCGCGACAGGCGCAGGAAGTGCTGCGTGATCCCCCGGCAGCGCAGCAGTTGCTCGCGGGCAATGGTGGCGCTCTCGCGGATCCACGCCGAATCGGTCTCCTTCAGGATGCCCTCCACGCAGGTCAGCACGGTCGCCAGCGGCGTATTCAACTCGTGTGAGAACCCCGACGCCAGCGTGCCCACCGACGCCATGCGGTGCGATTCGGCCAGGTGGGCCTCCGCCGCGCGCCGTCCGGAGATATCGCGCCACACTTCCACCACCTGTTGCAGGCGCCCGGAGGAATCCAGAATGGGCGAGGCGTGCACCTCTTCCCAGACCGTCTTCCCCTCCGGCGTGCGCCGCTCGCAGAGGCGCACCTGGCGCGCCCCGGAGGCCAGGCACGCCAGCGTCGGACAGTCGCCCACGGTGCAGCCGCCGGGGGTGAACTCGCGGCACTGGCAGCCCAGTACCTGCTCGCGGGAGTGCTCGGCGCGGAGCAGAAACGCATCGTTGGCGGCGATCACGTGGCGCTGCGCGTCCAGCACCACGATGCCGTCGTCGATGCTGTTGATCACCGTCTCCAGCCGCTCCCGCTGGTTGCGTACTTCTCCCACCAGCCCGGTGACCGAATCGGCCATGGTGTTGAACTCGCGCGCCAGCCAGGAGATGGTGTCGCTGCCGGTGGCCGGCACGCGCTGCGCCAGGTCGCCCGAGGCGATCTGATGCGCGGCGGTTTCAAATCGCTGCAACCGGCGCAGCACCGCCACCCGGATGACCACTCCGATGGCGCCCACCAGCAGCAGCGAGATGGCCGCCGTCCCCGCCACCAGCCAGCGCAGATCGTGCGCCATGGCTTCGCTCAGCCGGTCGGTCCGGTAGTCCAGAATGAGGATGCCGTTGATCCTGTTGCGCGGGTCGTGGCAGCCGAAGCACTCCGCGCGGTTGCGGATGGGGATCACGGTTCGCAGCACTTTGCCGCCGCGGGTTTCGATCACGCGGCTCGATCCCCGCTGCGCGGGAGGATAGCGGTGGCAGGCCTGGCAGGTCGGCGAGCCGATCTGCAGCTCGGCGTCCGCGCCTCCGCTTCCGGCCGGGTAGCGCTCCACGCCGGAGCGGTCCAGCAACACCAGCCGCTCCACCCGCGACTGCTGGCGGAAGCTCGCGATCATCCTGGCGATGAGGCTCCGCTCGTTCTCGATCATCTGGTGCTCCAGCGCCACGCGGATGAGATCGCCCTCGGCCAGCGCGCTGGAGCGGGCCATCTCCAGCAGCGACTGCATGTGGTGCTGCGAGTACAGGAACGCTCCGCCGGCGCAGGCCAGCACCACGGCCGCGGTGACTCCCACGGCAAGACCGACGGTCGTGCTGGCGAAGGGCGGTCTCAAGCGGCTGGCCACTGGTTTGGTCGCATCATGTCATACTCTGCCGGAAGCGTCAACGCCTGCCTGTCTGTCAGTGACATTCTGTCAGTCGGCCGCGGCGGCCCGGCGCCGCGCAGGCAAGACCAGCTCGCTTCGCAAAGGCGTCTTTAGCCACAGAGGAACACAGCGAAACCCCTTCTATGCTTATCTGTGTTCCTCTGCGTTCATCCGGCGCCATCCCTGTGTTTCCGTTCCGGTTTGCGCTTTGGCCCCCGCCGTGCTCTTGAGACGCCGCGGAAAGGAGTGGCGGCCAATGGAGATGCTACTGATGGGTGCTTGTCTGAGCGTGTTCGGGATGGCGGTTGTCTGTATGGCTTTCGGCGCTGCGACGCGCGATGGGGGTACGCCGCCCGTCGCGGCGCCGGGGGTTGAGAAGGAAATGGTCAGGGCCGCGGCTTCGCCCGCGCGCTTCTTCGTCGATCCGGTGGCGCTCCCCCTGGCGGCGCATACCAGGGTGCCCCTGGAAGCCCTGTTGCTGCAGATCGAAAACCACGTCCGCCTGGAACACGCGGCCGCGGAGTGCTTCCTGGAAGCCCCCAGCGCTTCCCTGTTGCATAGCCGCACCGTGTCCACGCTGGTGAACTGAGGCCGCCAATGCACGATATCGACCTGTTCCACGGGCTGGCTCCGGATGAAGCCGAACGCGTGCTGGCGCTGGGCGAACGCGCGGCCATCGAGCCGGGCGCGGAGTTGTTCCACCTGGGCGAGGCCGCCTCGTGCATCTACGTCGTGGTGCGCGGGCGCCTGCGTCTCACGCTGCCCATGCAGGTGCGCAGCCATGAGGAGGATGTTCTGGTGGAAGAGCGCTCCTGCGGCCAGACGGTGGGCTGGTCGGCCCTGATTCCACCCTACCGCTTCACCCTGACGGCCTCGGCGCCGCTGGCGGCCGAGGTGATCGCCCTTCGCCGCGAGGTCCTGAACAGTTACTTCGCCGCGCATCCCTCCACTGGATACGCGGTCTGGGTGAATGTCGCGTGCGTGATCGGCCATCGCCTGCAACTCTTCCAGGCGATGTGGCTGCGCGAGGTCCAGCGCATGGTGGAGATGCGCTGTGCGTAGCCGGGCGGCCGGCATCGCGCTGGCGCTCTGCGGGCTGGCACGGTTAGCGGCGGATGGGACTAAACCCGCCGCGGCCCCCAGCTCTGCGGAACACCTCGAGGTGCCGCCGCCGCCATTTTCCGAAGGCATTTTTCCCTGCTCCAACTGCCACGCGGGCATGACGCCAGACCGCCACCGGCGCGAGTTGACCGCCATGCACACCGACATCGTTCTGAAGCACGACGAAACCCACCGCTGGTGCCTGGATTGCCATGATGCGGACAACCGCGACGTGCTGCACCTGGCCAGCGGCGAACACGTGCCGTTCGAGGAATCCTACCGCCTCTGCGGCCAGTGCCACGGCGAGAAATACCGCGACTGGCGCGCCGGAGTTCATGGCCGCCGCACCGGCAACTGGAACGGCGCCAAAACCTACCTGCTGTGCGTGCAGTGTCACAGCCCGCACTCGCCGCGCTTCCGCGCGCTGCAGCCCAGGCCCGCGCCGCAGCCGCCCAATCGCACCATGAAGTGACCGGGGAGATACCACGATGCTGAGCCGCCGCCTGTTCGCAAAATCCGCCGTGGGCGCGGCCGCGGGCATGATCCTCACCGCCTGCGGTCCCAAGCGGCTCTACGAAGCGCCCAGGGACCGCATCAAAGCCGCCATCGCCGAGCTGGAGCGCAAGTACAAAGAGGAGCACGGCACGGAGATCGCCGTCTCCGATGCCGGGCCGATCGCCGGTGTGCACTTTGCCTATGCGCTGGACATCTCGCGCTGCATCGGGTGCCGCCGCTGCGTGTACGCCTGCGTGGAGGAGAACAACCAGTCGCGCGACCCGCAGATCCACTGGATCCGCGTTTTCGAAATGGAGAAGGAGAAGGGCGTGGATTTCTCGCACGCCGACCCCTACTACAATCCCGCCGAGGTCCCCGAGGACGGCCACTTCTACGTCCCGGTCTCCTGCCAGCAGTGCGAGAATCCGCCGTGCACCAAGGTCTGCCCCACCGGCGCCACCTGGGCCGAGAAGGACGGCATCGTGGTGATCGATTACGACTGGTGCATCGGCTGCCGCTACTGCATGGCCGCGTGCCCCTATGGGGCGCGCCATTTCAACTGGAAGACGCCCTCCATCCCGGCCGGCGAGGTCAACCCCAACATGCACTACCTGGGCAACCGGCCCCGGCCCAAGGGCGTGGTGGAGAAGTGTACCTTCTGCATCCAGCGCAGCCGCGCCGGGCGCTACCCGGCCTGCGTGGAGGTGTGTCCGGTGGGGGCGCGCAAGTTCGGCAACGTGCTCGATGCCTCCAGCGAGATCCGCTACATCATCGAACACAAGCGCGTGCTGGTGCTCCGAGAGGAATTGAATACCGTGCCGAGGTTCTTCTACTTCTATGCAACGTGAAACCGCCATCGACAGCATCCGCCTGATCGGCGGCTTCGCGCGCGGCAGCGCCAGGCTGATCCTGCGGGGGAACCGGGCCTACTGGGGGTGGCTCGCGTTTCTGGGCGCGCTGATCCTGAGCGGCGCGGCGGCCTACTCCGATCAGGTGCGCTTCGGCCTGGGCCTGACCGCCATGCGCGACCAGGTGAGCTGGGGCTTCTATATCGGCAATTTCACGTTCCTGGTGGGCGTGGCCGCCGCGGCGGTGGTGCTGGTGATCCCCGCATACATTTACAACTGGAAGCCCATTCGCGAAATCGTGATCTATGGCGAACTGCTGGCCATCAGCGCCATCGCCATGTGCCTGATGTTCGTGCTGGTGGATATCGGCCGGCCCGACCGCTTCTGGCACCTGATTCCGCCGTTCGGCTTTCTGAACTTTCCGCGCAGCGTTCTGGCGTGGGACGTGCTGGTGCTGAACCTGTACTTCGCGGTGAACCTGGTGGTGGCCACGCATATCCTCTACCGCGCGTTCCACGCCAAGCCGTACATCAAAAAGCTGGTGGTGCCGCTGGTGCTGCTGAGCGTGCCGATGGCGGTGGGCATCCACACCGTGACCGCGTTCCTCTACAACGGCCTGGCGGCGCGGCCCTACTGGAACAGCTCGATCCTGGCGCCGCAGTTTCTGGCGTCGGCGTTCTGCTCGGGTCCGGCCATTCTGCTGATCGTGCTGCAACTGCTGCGCCGCTTCACGCGCTTCGAGATTCAGGACGCGGCCATCTCGAAGATCGCCGAACTGATGGCGTACGCCATGTTCCTGAACCTATTCCTGCACGGAGCCGAGGCGTTCAAGGAGTTCTACTCCAACACGCAGCACCTGGCGTTCACGCGCTACTGGTACTTCGGCCTGGGCACGCACCGCACGCTGGTTCCCTACGCGTGGAGCGCCGTGGGGCTGAACCTGGCGGCCTTCGCGCTGTTCATCTCGCCCGCGACCCGCCGCAATCTCGTCGCCCTGAACATCGGGTGCCTGGCGACGTATGCCGGCGTGTACATCGAAAAGGGAATGGGGCTGATCATCCCCGGACTGACGCCCGACACGCTGGGCGAGATCTACGAATACTATCCGACCATGACCGAGCTGCGCGTGGCGGCCGGAATCTTCGCTGCGGGATTCCTGCTGTTCACCCTCATGCTCAAAATCGCCGTGCCCATCTCGCTCGGCGAGTTCCTGGACAGGACGGAGTCTGCCGCCGCGCAGGATGCCGTCATTGCCGGTCGACGCACCGCCCGATAGAACTGGAGACACATCATGCCCCTCGCTCTTCGCCGCTACTTCGGTTTCGGCCACGCGCCCGCCGGAGAGGAAAAGGAATGGATGACCCGCCTGGCCGCGACGCTGGTCTGCGGCACCGCAATCGCCGCCGGAGGATACTTCGCGCTGCTGTACTGGCTGGCCGGCCGCTAGAAGGTGATCCCCACCATGAACTCGGCCTGGTTCTGCTGGCTGGCCAGCACGCCAGCCAGATTGAAATGCGCCGACGTCCAGCGGGTGTAGCGGACTTCGGGGGCGACGTGCAGCATCAGGAAGTGAAAATCCAGGCCCGCGCCCGCGACCGCGCCGGTGGTGCCGGAGTTCTTCAGCACGGAGCTGGTGAGCACGACTGCGTTCGCCAGCCCCTGCAACCGGTCGAAGGCCACGCCGGCGTCGGCGTACGGGCGCACGAACTTCATGCCGCGGAAGCGGTACTTCAGCAGCAGCGGAAACTCCCAGTCGTTGCTGGTGACCACGGTGGTGGGCTCGAGCCGCGCGCCGGTGCTCTGCGTCTGGAAATTCACGCGCCGGTACAGCACATCGGCCTCGAAAGCCAGGCTGAACGGCAGCTTCACCTCGACCGTCGGACCCAGCAGGTATCGCTGGGGGTGTTCGGCGGCCGACAGCAGCTCAGCCGGGCTCTGCTGCGCCGCGCTGATGAAATCCGTCAGCGGCACGCCGGCCTTGGCTCCGAATTGAACCGGTTGTGCCGCCAGTGTGGCGGCCGCGAGCAATGTCAGGATGAGTGGTTTCATGATTCTTTGCACCAATCAGACGCGCAAGGTGAAGCTCTCGCCCAAATAAATGCGCTTCACTTCGGGATCGCGCTCGAGCGCCTGGGGACTGCCGGCGCGGAAAATGCGGCCGTTGTTGATGATGTAGGCGCGCTCGGTCACCATCAGCGTTTCGCGCACATTGTGATCGGTGATGAGGATGCCGATGCCGGTGCGCTTCAACTCGAAAATGATGCGCTGCAGCTCGAGTACCTGAATCGGATCGATGCCCGAGAAGGGCTCGTCCAGCAGCAGGAAGCTGGGGTCGATCACCAGGGAACGCGCGATCTCGACGCGCCGCCGCTCGCCGCCGGAGAGCATGAAGGCCTTGCTGGTGCGCACTTTTTCGAGGCCCAACTGGTCGATCAGTTGCTCCATCTTCTGGCGCCGCTCGCTGCTGCGCAGCGGCAGCGTTTCCAGAATGGCCATCAGGTTCTCTTCCACGCTGAGCTTGCGGAAGACCGACGCCTCCTGCGGCAGGTAGCTGATGCCGCGCTTGGCGCGCTGGTACATGGGCAGGCCGGTGATGTCGCGGCCGTCCACCAGGATGCGGCCTGCATCGGGGCTGATGAGTCCCACGATGATGTAGAACGAGGTGGTCTTGCCGGCGCCGTTGGGGCCCAGCAGGCCCACCACTTCGCCCTGCTGGACGTGCACGGACACGTCGTCCACCACCCGCCGCCCGCGGTAGCTCTTGGAGATGCCCACGGTCTCCAGCCTGCTCATCCGGCGGCTATTTACAGGATCGATCGATGCGACTTTGGGCAGGCTGCCCGGACTGGCCATTAACCAGCAGCCTAGCATCGTTGGAGAAGTAGGTCAAATTTCTGCCCTCGGTCGAGCCCTTGCAGCCCTGGTCGAATTTCGGTCTGCCGCCACTTAAAACCACTTTCTGATCGCCGGTGTAGTACTCGGCGTGCTGGCTGGTGCCCACGCGGGTGCCCGACGCGCCGGTCCAGCGGATCGCCACGTTGCCATCGGCGAAGGCCTTCTCGAGGCGGGAATCGGCGCCGCTTTCGGCCAGGGTGGCGTGCAGGCCGGCGCAGGTGACGTGCATGCTCAGGTGGTCCAGGGCGACGCCGCCGGAGTAGACGGCCAGCCGGTCGTCGTCGGTGTAGGTGAGGCGGGGGGCGCGCACCACGGTGCTGGCGGCGGGCCGGGCGGCAGCCTTCCCGGCGGCCGCGGATTGGTTTTTCGGCTCATCCCAGAAGGTGGTGACGACGTGGCCGTCGGCCTGGAGCGCGCGCTTCCGGCGGTCCACATCGACGGTGTCGGCGGTGATGCGGTTGGCGCCCTGCCACATCACCACGTTGCCTTCGTAGTGGAAGACGTGGTTCTGGTCGCGCGAATCCATCTTGCGGGCCTGGGCGTTGAGCGGCTCGTCGCCGTTCAGCATCTGCGAGTTTTTGCTGGAATCGCGATCCGGCATGCGGCTGGAATTGACGTTGCCCTCGGCCGTGAAGTCGCCCGAGCGCTGATCCATGCGGATGCGGTCGGCGCGGGTCGCCCCGCTGGCATCGGACATGCGGGCCGCGGTTTCCAGCACGATGGTGTCGTTGTCGAGGGTGGCTTTGGCGGCGCTGGCCTTGCGGTCGCCCTCGCTGTAGGTGAAGTTGCCGGACTGATCGGTGGAGGTCATCCTGCCGGTGGCCGGGTCGAAGTGGGCCACCAGGCCGCGGCTGGCGGTGGTCATGGTGGTGCGGTTGCGCTTGCGTTCCTCGGCGGTGGGATCGGTGCGGGTGCGGGCGTTGTCGGCGTTGAACTGCTGGAGGCGGTTGCCCGGCCCGTAGAGGATGGTCATGAGGCTGCCGTCGAGCACGCGATGGTGCTGGGCGGGCAGGTTGGGCTGGAACTCCAGGTTGCCGGCGGAATGCGTGGCCACGCTTTCGATTTCGCGGCCGCCGGGGCGCATGCGCATTTCCAGGCTCTCGCCGCGCAGCAGGTGGGTTTCGCTCAGCTCGCGGCCGGGGACGGGCAGCGGTTTGGCCAGGATCTGGCCGTGGCCCTCGGCCACCACGCGCGCCAGCGTGCTTTCCTTCTCCTTCACCGCGAAGGCCATCTCCACGCGGTCGCCGGTGACGGTGGTCTCGGCCGTTTCCGCGGTAGAGACCAGGCGCGCGTTGCCCTGCGCTCCGATGGCCTGCACCTGGCCGGTGGCGCCGTAATCCACCACCACACGATCGGCGCTGTAGAGGAGTTTGCGATGGCGCAGCGTGTCGTCCTCGCTGCCGTGGGCGTGGTCGGTCTGGATCTGGTGGACGGTGTGGTGCCGGGTGCCGTCGGCGTCTTCGGACACCAGCAGGTGGATGATTACGTTGTCGCCGCCCATGGCGGTGGTGCCACGCGTCATGCGGCCCCAGGGGGTCAGGAAGACTACCGAATCGGACTCGCGATAGACCAGGTTGCCGGCTTCGATCTTCATGGGCTGGGCGCCCGGTCCCACGGGCTTCCAGTTCACCTCGACGGCGGCTTTCAGCTCCAGATGGCGGTCGGTGGGATCGTAGACCGCGCCGGTCGCCCGGCCTTCGCCGTGCTCGAAGGTGAAATGGGTGGGCCGGTCGGTTTCGGCGCGGCCGGTATCGGTATCGAAAGTCACACCGGAGGTTTCCACCTGCACGGGCGCGTGCGCGACCTGGCCTGGATCGGGGGGCTTGACGGGAATATTGAGGACGATGCGCACCGCGCCGGCGGCGAACATGCGGTGGTCGCTTTCGAAGAACGTGGCCGCGTCGCTCTGCACCAGGTCGTAGGAGGAGCAGCTCTTATTGACCAGCTTCAATTTGACGTTGGCCAGGTTGCCCTGCTGGGCATCGCGGATGGCCTTGATCTCGTGGGCGTCGATCTCGACGCGGGCGCAGGGGTCGCTGGCGGCCTTCTTCTCCCAGTGGTAGTCCTGGCTGAGCGATTGCAACTCGCCGGGGAGGGCCTCCGGCTTGGGCGGAGACTGGACGTGGGCGGTTTTTTGAAGTGCTCGGTACTTGAGGCCGACGCCGATCAGAATTGCGGCAATAGCCACCAGCAGGAGCCAGCGCGTGCCTCGCATGGAGATACCCCCAGTATAACCCGGGGCGCGCGTGAACTTTTTACAACTGCACCCGCCCTCCGGTGGGCGAAAATGGCACTATGCAAAACCAAGTCCGACCGATTCCCGAGGGATTTCATACGCTCACGGCCTACCTGCTGGTGGCCGACGCGGAGAAAGAAATCGCGTTCGCCGAGGCAGCTTTTGGCGCCCGCACAGCGTATGTTTCGAGGATGCCGAACGGCGCCATCATGCACGCTACGCTGCGGATTGGCACGTCGATGCTGACGATGGGCCAGGTGGGCGGGGACATGAAGCCGGTTCCCGCCATGATCTACATGTATGTCGAGGACGCCGACGCAGTGTACCGGCGCGCCGTGGAGAGCGGAGGCAAACCGGTGCGGGAGCTTGCCGACCAGCCGTGGGGCGACCGTTCCGGCGGCGTGATGAGCCCCAACGGGATCCAGTGGTGGATCGGCACGCACGTCGAGGAGGTGAGCGACGAGGAACTGCACCGGCGGATGGCGGCTCAGCACAAGGCGGCCGCGGCGGGGTAATGAGGCGCGGTGGCGGAGAGGGGGGCATCCATAGACGCACTGCGGGTGTGACGCGGGAGCGAGGGAAAGGCGTTGCGGGCGGCCGGGCTTTCGGACTTATCGCCGTGCGTGTCGGCCGCCCAGTGGATCGAGCGAGTTCTGTGATGATCTAGGCGCGCTGTATGGCGGGCATATCGTTGCCACTTCGAAGATCGCTCTCTGGTATCCCCTGGGGCGGCAATCACGGCTATCCGATCACCAGGGGCGGTTATGGAATCGATTCCAAGGTCTCCCCGTCGGTGCCATCCCGTAGGTGCTCACCGCGGAGGCTTTAAGGGCCACCGGGAAGTTCAGCTCCACCTCAACTGCAACGCATGCTGGCCAGCATGGAAATCGTCAGTGAGCGTCAAGGTGTGGAGCGCTCACCTGTCTGGAATGTAGCACGCGAGGTTGCCGGTTTCGGGCGGGAGCGGCGGTAAGTGGTTGAGGGGCTTGCGGAAATATTTTCCATTTCGGTGTGATTGAAGAATCGACCGGAGCATGAGAGCAGGCTCTCGCCGCCGCCGGGGCCGAATGTTTTTTGGGGCCTCGCCGGGGGACTCTGTGGGTGGGTGGCCAGGTAGAACCTTACTGCTTTGCCGCTGCAGGAACGGTTGGGGCCGTGCCGGCGAGTTCGAATTCGGCGTGGGGAGCCAATTCTCAAATTGGCCGTTATTCGTCCCGCTCATCGCTTCGTCTCCTCCACCAGCCTCACGCGCAAGTGCCAACATGTCAAATGGTTGGCGATATTCCGCGGTGAGGATTCCGGCCCTCCAAACGCAGTTCGAGAGTAGAAAATTCAGGAGTCGCCGTTTTTGCCCCGGTTCCTGCCTTTCGAACAGGTCGTGCGCGCGGTGGGCCAGGTGCAACAACTGGACCCCTTCCTCAATGTAGGTCTGGTTGGCGGCCTGGTGCGTCGCGACGTCGCGCAGCAGGCGGTCCTGCTCGGTGCGCCACTCGGCCGACTTGCTGTCGAAGAAGGCAGTGTCGATCCGGCCGTCGAGCTTGTCCAGGTACATGGCGTCAATGCGGGTCTGGAGGCGGCGGTATTCGGTCTGCAGGCGGGCGATGGCTTCGTCGTGAAACTCCTTCTCGTCGACGTGGCTCTCGCGCAACGCCGTCACGATCCAGTCCAGGATCTCCTTGCGGAAACTGATACCTCGCAGCAACTGGCCGAACCACTCTTCCAGGATCTCCTCCCGCGTGTACGGCTCCGGGCACTTTCCCTTGTAGCCAGTGCAGTGGTAGTAGACGTATTGCTGCTTTTTCAACTCGCCCACCATGGCGCAGCCGCAGTGCCCGCACTTGATCAGGTTGCTGAAGGCAAACTCCCGTCGAACCGGACTGGGTTTGGTTCGGTTGCGGCCATCGATAACGTCCTGGGCCTGGGCCCAAAGGTCGCGAGAGATGATTGGCTCGTACTTGCCGGCGTACGTCGTCCCGTCGAAGTCAAAGTCACCGCAGTAGATTCGGTTGCGGAGAATCTTGTGGACGGTGGAGGTCGGCACGGGGAGCTTGCTCTTGGGGTATTGCATGCCGTCCTGGCGCGCGAGTTTGGCGATCTCCTTCAACGAGTGCTGGCCGGTTGCGTACCGCTCGAACATGGACCGGATGAGCGGCGCCAGAGCGGGGTTCGGTGTGATCGTCCGCTTTCCGTCCGCGCCCATGATGTTGAGATAGCCAAGCGGCGCGCAAGACGGCCAGATTCCCTGGCGGGCCTTTTCGAGCATCCCCTTCTTCGTTTCCTCGGACAGGTTGTCGATGTAGTTCTTGGCCATCAGCACCTTGATGCCGTGCATAAACTTCTCCGAGGAGCGCGAGTCCTGGGAGATGATGATGTTCTCCTTGACGAGATGGATTTCGAGATCCAGTTCGTCGAGCGTGACCCAGTCCTTGAGGTTGCGGTAGAGGCGGTCCGTCTTTTCGACGAGCAGGATGCGGCAGGACTTATCCTTTCGCATGAAGCCGAGCATCTCGCCGAAGCCGATGCGGCCGGCCTGCTTGGCGGTCTCCACGTCCACAAACTCCTTCAGGACCGTCAGGTCCCGGTTTGCGGCGTAGCCGCGTAGCAGTTGGGTCTGGGCCGGGATCGAGAAGCCTTCCCGCTCCTGGTCCTTGGAGGAGACCCGTGCGTAGATGACGGCATTGTTTCGGCCCCGCTCCGGCGATGATCGTGTTGGCATGGTCATGAACTCTTCAATGGTGACTGTCCAGTACCTACTATACATCCTATGGCGCCGTATTCCCAGGCGCAGTTTCCTCCGGGGCACCGCCGCCTGCAACCCACCGGGATTTGCACACCATCACGCCGTACTTGCGCGCTGTCAAAGACTTACAATTTAGGTTGCTCTCATAAGCTTATGGCGCGGAAGAAGAAAACCAACGACACTCAGCCGGACGGCAGCCTTGCCAACGTCAGCGATTACCGGCACCCCGAGGCCACCCGGAAGAACAACCCGCCAGCCAAGATCGCGGCCGAAGGCTTCGTTCCGCTGATTCCGAAGGCCGAGTACTTGTACAGCCCACGCCGCCCACCGGAACTCCGGTTTGACCAGACGGGCCGCGCCGACGAGTTGCCGGAGTTGCTGGCCAAGGCAACGAAGCAGAAGTTGACCGAGGCGGAAGCGTGGGCCTTGGCCGAGGCACTGCGTGTGCACGAGCCCTGGCTGGAGTGGGCCGGAAAGCGGGAGGCAAAGTCGTTCGCCGTTGACCCAGTCGCACTCCACATCCACGAGCGCGTGAGTGCCCAGGCGATCCTGAAGGTCGCTGCGCGCGAGGACGTCAACCGTTCGCTCTTCGCCGACCCTGAACAGGAGTATAACGAGGCGGTCCAATTCTACAAGCACGACGTGGACTGGTCGAATCGCCTGATTCTGGGCGACAGCCTCCAGGTCATGTCATCTCTGGCTCGGCGTGAAGATCTCGCGGGCAAAGTGCAGATGATCTATGTCGATCCGCCCTATGGGATCAAGTTCGGGAGCAACTTCCAGCCGGAAATTGGGAAACGCGAGGTGAAAGATAAGGAAAGCGACATTACACGCGAACCAGAGATGGTGAAGGCATACAGGGATACCTGGACGCTGGGGGTCCATTCGTATCTCGCATACCTCCGCGACCGGCTTGTAGTGGCTAAAGAGCTTCTTGCCGACACTGGCAGCATCTTTGTGCAGATCGGAGACGAGAACGTTCACGTCGTCCGTGACGTCCTAGACGAAGTATTCGGCCGCGACAATTTCATCTGCCTCATCACTCTGCGCAAGACGACAAGTGCGACGAACCTCTTCTTGCCTGGCGTTTCCGATTTCATTCTCTGGTACGCCAGGAACCGGGCGCAGGCGAAATACCGAGCGATTTATCTCGAAAAAGGCCTTGACGGCGGGGCCGAGCACTATGGTGGCGTGGAGCTTCGCGACGGCTCGCGGCGCACGCTCGCAAAAGATGAGAGGGCGGATGCGTCGCTTCCGGTTGGCGCACGCCTCTTCACGGCTGGAGACCTACAGTCTGCAAGTATGGGTCGTGAAAAGGGAGAGGGAGCGGCATGTTGGTTTCCGGTGGAGGTGAGCGGCAGAAGTTTCTTGCCGAACCAGAAGAATCGCTGGAAGACCAACGAATCCGGGATGCGGCGATTGCTCGGATCCGAACGGGTATTGCCGCAGGACGAAGCCCTCCGGTACGTTCGGTACATCGATGACTTCCCGGTGTACTCGCTCAACAATGTCTGGACGGATATCGGCGGTGCATCGGACCGACGGTACATTGTGGAAACGGCAACGAAGATCGTAGAGCGGTGCATGCTGATGACGAGCGAGCCAGGTGATCTGGTCCTCGATCCCACCTGCGGCAGCGGCACCACCGCCTCCGCCGCCGAACTATGGGGGCGGCGATGGATCACGATTGATACGAGTCGAGTGGCCGTCGCCATCGCCCGCCAGCGGGTGCTCACATCACGGTACGACTTCTTCAAACTGAAGGACGAGTCAGAAGGTGTCGTTGCCGGGTTCAGGTACAAGAGCGTTCCACACATCGGCCTGAAGGGCATTGCGCAGAATCCGAATCTCGATCCAGTCTTTGCTAAGCACGGGCCCGTGCTCGATGAAAAACTCGCTGCCGTAAACACTGCACTTGCCGATATCTCGGTTCGGCTCCGCAATGACCTTCGCTCCAAGCTCGCGCTCAAGCAGAGGCAGGATGGCAAAAAGGCCATTACGGACGCCGACCGCCGTCGGTGGGACCTGCCGGCCATGGGTAAGTCTTGGGACCATTGGGACGTTCCGTTCGACACTGATCCGGATTACCCCGCCGATTTGAAGAAAGCCGTCGAGTCGTACCGGGCGGCGTGGCGGGCCAAGATGGACGAGGTCAACGCCTGCATCGCCGCAAACGCTGATCAGGAAGAACTGGTGGACCAGCCAGAGATTGACAGAAAGATCACACGCGTCAGCGGCCCCTTCACCGTGGAAGCTGTTCAGCCGCCGGAGATGTCGCTGGGCGATGCCACCATTGTCGAAACGGGTTTCGACGGAGAACCCGACGAACTGTCGGACACGTTCGTCATTCGAGAAGTGCAGATGGGTGACTCGGCTCAGAACCTTGAAGCGTATCTGAGTAAGATGGTGGACCTGCTCCGCATGGACGGCGTCCGTTTCCCGGACAACAAGCAGAAGAAATTCACGCGCCTGGACCCGATTTACGCCACCGGTAGATCAGCGGGCATCCATGCCGAAGGGCGGTGGGCGAACATTGGCGAGACCGACGACGAGCCAGAGGGCGACGCCACGGTCGGTGTGGTGTTCGGTCCGCAGTATGGCCCTATCACCGCAAAGATGATCGAAGAGGTCATCCGGCCAGCCGCCCGGCGCTACGACGATCTGGTCTTCGCCGGGTTCAGTTTCGACGGCGCTGCGCAAGCCGCCATCGACGAAGGCCATCCGAAGATGCGCATCCACATCGCGCACATCCGCCCCGATGTGAACCCCGGCATGAACGGCCTACTCAAAGAGCAACCCGGCAGCCAGTTGTTCACCGTCTTCGGCCGTCCGCGCACCGCTGTGAAGGGTCCGGACGGGGATTGCATGTACACAGTCGAGATGGAAGGCGTGGACGTCTACGATCCGGTGAACAACAGCGTCGTGGATACCGGCGCGGCGAAGGTGGCGGCGTGGTTCGTGGATGGCGATTACGACGGACGCACGTTCTGCATCACGCAGGCGTTTTTCCCAGACCGCACAGCATGGGACAAGCTCAGCAAGGCACTGACCGGCGTCGTGGACCCGGAGCGGTTCGAGCTGTTCTCGGGAACTGTTTCGTTGCCGTTCCCCGCCGGCAAGCACAAGAGCGTCGCGGTGAAGGTGATCGACCCGCGTGGCAACGAGGTGATGCGGGTGCATGCTCTCGGCGAGGACGGGAGGTAGGCGATGGCCCGCAGGAGCGGAAACGTCGTTGTACCCGGCCAGGAGCCACTGCCGGTGCAGCCGGTGGACCGGCCCATCCTCTGCAATCCCTACGAAGAACCGCGCGACCACTGGGTCTACGATAAGGAGACCGGGGCGGCGAGCCGCGCCGGGACCCGGCGCCCGGCGAGTTACTGGTATAAGACGGAGCGCACTGGTAGCGCGCAGTTAACGCTGACCGGTCTTGCGGAGGAGGAGCGGGACGATCTCCCGCTCGTCAACGCCTTGCGGGAGGACGTTCGGAAGTGGCGGGAAGCTGGGTATCCAGGCGCCACCAACGTGACCCGCGACCTGCTGCGCCACTGGGCCCGCACAGACCGCGGACGGCGGTTGTTCTTCTGCCAGATTGAGGCCGTTGAGACGATCATCTATCTGCAGGAGATCCGGTTCCCTGGGAAGGTTGGCATCCGCGGGAATCCGAAGCTCGGCAAAGAGGACCTGAGCCGGATGCTGGCGGGGGATCGCCCGTCATTCAGCAACCCGGGCCAGGATTTTTTCCCGCGCCTCATCGATCCGGCGCAAGATGCCTCGCTGGCGCCGCTACGCCGGATCGCCTGCAAAATGGCGACCGGCAGCGGTAAGACCGTGGTCATGTCCATGGTGGTCGTGTGGGCGTTTTGCAATCGCGGCCAGAACCCTGCCACCACTCTGTTCCCGAACGGGGTTCTCATCTGTTGCCCAAATCTGACGGTCAAGGAGCGACTGCAGGTGCTGCGCCCGGAACGCGCGGACAACTACTACGAGGCGTTCGATATCGTTCCGCTCAAGTACAGACCACTGATGCAATCCGGAAAGGTGCTGGTGACGAACTGGCACCGCTTCGCGCCGGAATCGGAACATTCCGAGAACGGCAAGAGCTACGCGGTGGTGAACAAGGGGCCGGAAACACCGGATACGTTCGCGCGCCGGGTGCTCGAAGACCTCTACGACCGCTTGCCCATCATGGTGATGAACGATGAGGGACACCACTGCTGGCGTCCTGCGCCCGCGGACGAAGAGTTGACCAGCGAGGAGAGGAAGGCACTGGAGGAGGAAGCTCTCGAGGCACGCGTCTGGCTGGATGGTTTGGACCGCATCAACAACTGCACTACCAATCCCGCGGCCAAGCCAGGAATCTCAATTTGCCTGGACCTCTCAGCGACGCCGTTCTATTTGAAGGGCAGCGGCTACCCTGAGGGCAGGCCGTTCCCATGGATCGTGAGCGACTTCGGCCTGGTGGACGCCATCGAAAGTGGCATCGTGAAGATTCCCCGCCTGCCGGTGATGGACACCACGGGCCGGCCCGATCCCAAGTACTTCAAGCTGTGGAAGGCGATCAACGAGAACCTGGAACCCGGCGAACGGCTGCCCGGTAAGTCGAAACGGCCCAAGCCGGAGGTGGTATACCGCGAAGCCGAAGGCGCGCTGCAACAGATCGCTTCGCAGTGGAAGGAGCGGTTCGAGCAGATGAAGGCGGCGACGCCAGGTCAGGAGCACGTGCCGCCGGTGCTGATCCTGGTTTGCGACAACACGGATGGCGAACTCTGAGATGCTCCCATCGCCGATCGAGCTGGTGAAACTCCAGTTGCATCAGACAGGCTGAATGTACGC
>Ga0265323_10000262_pt1 | contig 30876 bp, 28 predicted proteins | sample 41225metaG_FD_193580 | JGI IMG/M metagenome (GOLD analysis project Ga0265323, IMG submission 193580) | Rhizosphere microbial communities from Carex aquatilis grown in University of Washington, Seatle, WA, United States - 4-12-25 metaG | ecosystem: Host-associated > Plants > Roots > Rhizosphere...
GCGCTGCGCGCCAACATCACGAATCGAATAGTCTCTTCAATTTGGGTTACTTGGTTCCATGGCATTATGCCCAAAAGTGTAACCTATCCTCCCGGACAAAGTGTCACCTATCGTCCCGGATCGTACCATGAATCTCTGTAACTTTTCGAGGATCGGGGGGTATTCCTATTCACAGGCGACTGTTGCCTCCAGCATTACCCACAATGAAATCCTATCTCCCGTTGATCATCGGCCTCGGGTTGTTCTTCATGACCCCGATCATTCTGCAGGCCACCATCGAGCGAACGGTCGAAAAGACCTTTGCTGTGAAGCCGGGCGGCAACCTCAAGGTTGAAACGGCTGGCGGCAACATAAGCGTTGAGCCGGGGGCCGGCGAAGCGGTCAAGGTCGTGGCCAGGGAGCGCATCCGGGCCGGCAGCGAGGCCGAGGCGGATGAGGTGCTCAAGGATCTGACGCTGACGATCGAGCAACAGGGCAACGACGTCTCGGCGATCTCCCGATACAACCGGGGCGTCGGCAGCTGGTTTGGCTCCCAGCCTGTACAGGTCGATTTCATTGTCACCGTTCCCGGCCATTACAATGCGGCGCTCAAGACCTCCGGCGGCAACGTCACGGTCGGCAATCTCGCCGGCATCGTCGATGCGCGCACAAGCGGCGGAGACGTGAAGCTCGGGGACATTGACGGCACGGTCAACGCCGGCACCTCGGGCGGAAACGTCAGTCTGGGTTCGTGCACCGGCGACACCCGGCTGCGCACCTCCGGCGGCAACGTTCGCGCGGAGAAAATCGTCGGCCAGGCCGATCTCGCGACGTCGGGGGGCGACATCAGGGTGAAGCTGGTTGAGAATGTCCTCTCGGCGCACACGAGCGGCGGCGACGTGGAGGCGGGGATCGGGGGCGCCCTCAAGGGCGATTGTTCGCTCGGAACCTCGGGGGGCGACGTCAAGGTGACAATCGACAAGACCGCGGCCTTCCAGCTCGATGCATCGACCAGCGGCGGCCGGGTGCGGGCGGACGGGCTGACAATCACTTTGGATGACGGAGGCTCCGGCCGGAGCCATCTTTCGGGGAAGGTCAATGGCGGCGGTCCATTGCTAAAGCTCAGGACCTCCGGCGGCAGCATCGAGGTCTCTCCCAGATAATCCTAACTTCCGCAGTTGAGGCGGGATCGGCTCGCTGGCGCTCGCCGCCACCAGGAGCAGAAGCCTCAACTGCGGAATTTGGGATTATTTGGTTGGTCAGTTTGTCAGCAATGCATGGGCCGGGTGCATCGGTGCCCGGCCCTTTTTGCATGTATTTTTCACCGAAGTGGCCGATTTGTAACAAAGGTCTGCTAAAATGGAGATCGAAATGGAACTAATTGATCCTTGGACTTGGGACGACGTGTTCGAAGATCCACTCGAGGTGACGGTTTCGTTCTCAGCAGAGGTCGACGAGAAGCCGGCCGGCGGCGCGCCTGCAACCTTCCGATGGTATGAGGAAGATTCGGGCGACGATCTGGCCGACGAGATTCTCGCATGGGCCGCGGCTGAGGAACCGGTCGACTCCCAGGCGATCGCACGTTAGCCCGGATGTTTCGCACCGCGGCGTCTGACTCGACCAACGGCCGAGAACGCTGTGCGTTTGGCGGAAACCGCTGGCGAATGGGATGGATTCCCATTGAATCGCCCCATGACAAACGAAGCCCTCTACGTGGAACTTGTTTCGCGGCTCAAGCGAGCGCACGTGCTTGGGACGGTGAATGGACTGATCAGCTGGGATGAACAGGTGAATCTGCCGCCCGACAGTGCGGATCTGCGCGCCGAGCAACTGGCGCTCATGGCCGAACTGCAGCATGCAGCGGCGAGCGATCCGCGGATTGGCGGGCTGCTGACTGAGCTGGAGGGCCGGGAGGGAACACCGGGGCGGTCGGAAGGAGAATCGGCGCGCCCAGCGGTCGCGCCCTACCCGCCGGATGAGGCCAAGGCCGGCGCGCTGACGGCAGACCAACGCGTGGTCGTCACGCGCTCGCGCCGCGACTACGATCGCGTCGTCAAGCTGCCGCCGGAATTTGTCCGCGAGAGGGCGCGCCACAGCAGCGAGTCCTTTCATGCCTGGGCGCGTTGCAAGGCCGCGTCGGATTTCGGGGGCTATGCGCCGTATCTCGACAAGCAGCTGGAACTGGCGAAGCGGGAGGCCGGCTACCTCGGTTTCGCGGCCACCCCGTACGACTATATGATCGACCGGCACGACCCAGGAATGACGGCTGCGGTGATCGAGCGCCTGTTCGGCGAATTGAGAGAGGGACTGGTGCCGCTGGTGCGCGAAATCGTGTCGTCGCCGGTCAAGCCCAGGGCCGGGATCTTCCGCGGTTTTCCCGTGGCAGGGCAGCGGGCGTTCCTGCACTTTGTGACGGAGCGGCTTGGTCTCAATTACCGGAGGGGTCGGATCGACGTTTCGCTGCATCCGTTCTGCGAGGGCAGCGGAGCCGACATCCGCATGACCACGCGTTTCGACGAGGACAACCCGCTGAATTCGCTGTTCAGCTCGATTCACGAAACCGGCCACGGCCTCTACGAGCAGGGATTGCGGCTTGAAGATCAGGGCACGCCGCTGGGCCAGGCGGTGGGGATGGGGGTGCACGAATCGCAAAGCCGCCTCTGGGAGAACCAAGTCGCCCGCAGCCGCGGATTCTGGCGGTTCTTCGAGCCGCATTTCCGCGAGGCGTTTCCCGCGCAGCTCGGCGCAATCTCCTCGGACGAACTCTACCTTGCGGTCAATGCCGTCAGGCCGACCCTGATCCGTGTCGATGCCGACGAGGTCACGTACAACCTCCACATCATCCTCCGATTCGAGATCGAGAAACGGCTCTTCGCCGGGACCCTCGCCGTGGCCGACCTGCCCGCCGCCTGGTCTGCGCTGGCCGAGGAATTGCTCGGGCTGACGCCTCCGAACGATCGCGTCGGGGCGCTCCAGGACGTGCACTGGTCGGGCGGCATGTTCGGCTACTTTCCGAGCTACTGCCTTGGAAACATGATGGCCTCGCAATTGTGGTACAAGGCCCAGGGCGAACTGCCGGGGCTGGAGGACGACTTTTCGCGCGGCGATTTTTCGCGGCTGCTCGGCTGGTTGCGGCGCAACATCCACGAACAGGGCCGTCGGCATGACACCCAGGAACTGGTGAAGGTCGTCACCGGCGAGCCGCTGACACCGACCTACCTGCTGCGTTATCTGCGCGAACGCTACCTACCCCTCTATCGAGGCGATACGCAGCGTCGTTAATCTTTGCGGATTGCGTGAGGTGCGTGGAGGGCGAGGCTCCCGCCGAGCCGCGTCTGCGATTCAGATTTCGGCTCGGCTGGAGCCTCGCCCTCCATGGCCTACGATGCGCAAGGACCTTTGATGCGCTGTATCGAATGCCAGATCGCACGACACCCGGCGCCAAGGTGCCGTGCCGTTCGACCTGTATCTATCGGTCAACTACGAGCCTCCAACCGGTGGCTGGCTCAGCATCTTCTGGATGACCTTTAGAACGCTCATGTAGGCCTGGACCTTGCCCGTCGATGTGCGAAAGCCCGCGGCATTCTGGCCCTGCCGGATTGCGTCTTCGGCCGAGCTGTTCAGCTCCAGGATGCGACGCTGTGCCTGCACCAGCCGTTTCTCGACGTCGGACAACAGCGCCACCCGCTGCTCTGCGGTGGCTGTGTCGATGAATCCGGGCAGATACTTGTTCTTCGAATCGACCAGCTCATCCGTCAGGGTCTCGTCTTCAAACTGATCCTCCTTCAACAGGACGGCCAGCTTGAGCCGCTCAGCCCGCAGCAACTTGAGCACCTCCGCGTTGCCGTCGCCGAAGGGAAGAATGATCTGCAGCGCAGTGGAGCCCGATGTGGCTTTCGCACTGGCATCGGCCCCTCTTGCCAGAAGCAGCTTCACATTCTCCGGTTTTCCGGCGGAGGCGGCATACATCAGCGGAGTCCATCCGTTGTCGTCCCGTGATTCGATGTTGGCGCCTTTGTCCAGAAGCAGTCGAGGAATCTCGGTCTTGTCCTGGCGAACGGCCCAGTTCAGGGCAGTCCAGCTGTCGGCCCCCTTCCCGTCCACTTCTGCTCCCTTCGCGTCCACCTCGGCTCCTTTGTCCAGAAGCAGCTTCACGATTTCCGGATGGTCGTAGCCGACCGCGATTCTCAGCAAGGTTTTCCCGGAATTGTCCCTGGCGTTCACGTCTCCTCTCTGATCGAGGAGCAAATTGACAGTCTCGGCATGACCCTCACTGACCGCATGGGTCAGGGCGGTCCAGCCATCCTTGTCCTTTGCGCTGGCATCCGCTCCCTTGCCGAGAAGCAGCCGGACGGTATCCGGCAATTCGCCCGACGCTGCCATCATCAACAGTGTTTTGCCGTCACCGTCCTTGGTGTTCGGATCGGCGCCTTTGCCCAGGAGCAGTCTCACCGTTTCGGTCTGCCCGTTGGAGGCGGCCGCCATCACGGCGTTCAGTCCGGCCTTGGTCTGCGCGGTTGCGTCTGCCCCTTTGGCCAAAAGCAGCGCGACGGTGTCGGTTCTGCCGTAGGCGGCCGCGATCAGCAGGGCGTTCCACCCGTCCGAATCCTTGGCGCTGGCATCGGCTCCGCCGTCCAAAAGCACCCGGACTGTGTCCGCAGGGCTCTTCTGGGCCGCGATCATCAAGGCGGTCCAACCATCCGAGTTCCGCGCGTCGACAGAGGTCTTCTTGCCAGCGAGGAGGAGTTTCATAACGTCGACCTCGTCGTTCCCGGCCGCGATCATCAAGGCGGTCAGCCCGTCGGAGGCCTTCCTGTTGGCATCGGCGCCCTTGTCCAGAAGCAGCTTCACGACGTCCGCATGTGCGATTTGGGTGGCGCACATCAGGGCGGTCCAACCCTTGTCTTCCGTCGCGTTGATCTCGGCGCCACTCTCCAAAAGCAGTTTTGCGGTCTCGGCCTGGCCGGAAACGGCGGCCATCATCAGGGCCGTCCAGCCATCGTGTTCCGTCGCATTGACGTCGATTCCCTTTCCCAGGAACAGCTTCACAATCTCGGTGTGCCCATTCGCGGCGGCCAGCATGAGGGCATTCTTCCCATCGTTCTCGGCGGCTTTTGCCTCGGCTCCCTTCTGCAGAAGCAGCTTCACCATTTCCGTCTGGCCCGAATCGGCGGCATGGAGCAGGGCGGTCCCGCCGTCCATATCCTTCGCTTTCCCGTCGGCCCCTTCCTGCAAGAGAAGTTTTGCCGCCTCCATCTTCCCGGATTCCGCGGCGATCATGAGGGCCGTGATTTCCTTGGTGTCCCTCCCGTTGACCGCGGCACCGTTGTCCAGGAGCAGTTTCATCGTGGCGGTCTGGCCATTCCCGGCGGCCACGCTCAAAACTGGCCAGCCATTGGGATTCCTCGCGTTGGCGTCGGCGCCGTGCTCCAGGAGCAGTTTCACAATCTCGGGCCGGTCGCCCTCGGCGGCCAGCAGCAGGGTGTTCGCGCCGAGACCGCCCTTCTTCTTGCCGTCGGCGCCGTGCTCCAGAAGCAACCTCGCGATTTCCGTCCGACCCATCCTCGTCGCGATCATCAATGCGTTGTCGCCGGATTTATTCGCTGCGTTGATGTCGGCGCCCTTTTCCAGAAGCAATCTCAGCGTCTCGGTCTGGCCGCTGAGGGCGGCGACGAGCAGCGCGGTCTCGCCGCTGCCGTTCTTGGCGTTGACATCGACACCGGACCGCAGCAGCCGGCGGACGATGGCGATTTCGCCGGACCCGGCCGCTGTGAACAGGTCCATCTTCGGTCCGCCTGCCAATTGAACCCAGGCGAGCCAAAGCCCGGCTGCCGCCAGCAGGGCCGCCAGGATTGCCGCCCCTCCGATCGTCAGATTCCGTTTGCGCGTGTTCATCGTTGGTTCCGTTCCGTTGGGTCAATCACCAGACAATTGTCTTGTTGAAGATGGTTCGATGCCGTGATCGCGGTGGGATCCCCGAAGGCGGCAGGTGCGTCGCTGCGAGAGCCATGTGAGTTCACTTTTGCTGCTCCTCTTCCAGGAGCTTGCGCACGTCTGTGACAACGCGCGAGAACCCTGCGATCGGCGTGATCAACAGGATTTCCCGATCCTTCGTCATGAGGAGCAGGCGGCTGCCACGGCTGTCCAGCGACGTGATCTCCCGATGCAGGAACACAAGGCCGGCACCCGGCCCGGCCATGCAGCCGGCACCCTCTGCCGTCACATAGAAAACTCCGGCAGGGGGGGCATAGGTCAGATCCGCGATGACCGCACGTTCGCGAAAGACCGCCCGGGGTTCCGCTCCCCGTGAGAGGAAATAGACCACGGGACCAACGGCTGCGAAGGTGCCGCTCCCATCGCCGGTCACGGCTGTCACCGGCTCAGGAGCGCGGAAGAGATTCCGGACACTCCCATCCGCGCCGAACAACAGCACCTCACGACCACCGAGTCTTCCGGTTCCGCCAAACACGTAGCAATGCCCGGAGTCGGCCCGCCTGAGGCGCATTCCTTTGTCCGGCAGGACGACGCCGCGAACGAACTTGCCGTCCCGGATGAAGTCCAGGGATGTCTCGCGCAGGAGGGCCAGCGTGCGTCCGTCAAGCCAGCAGAAATCCCGGGCCTGCTCGGCATCAGAGGGCGGAGCCCAGTCGCCGAGGGAATCCTCGGTCCGCTCGCCCAGCGTCATCAGCCGTCCTCCGTACAACATCATGGCCCGGCCGGACGGCGCCAGTCGAGCTGCGCAGGGCATGGCAGCTTCCTTCGCCGTCGCCGGAAGGCTTGCAAGCGAGATCAGGCGGGAGTCCGCCGGCAAAAAGCCATCGCTGTTGGAAGCCGCTGCGGTCAGCGCGACGGCGTCGAGGATCAAGAGCGGAAGGATGCGCGAGATCATGCCAAGGGCCTCGTGCGTCAAGGGTCGCCATGCGCGTCTGACTCGCCCCATTTCTTCCGTTCCGCGGTATCCTGCAACTGCTGCTGGCCGATTCCGATTCCGGCCGCCGCCGGGGAATCTTCCGGCAGCGCTCCGCCCGATGTGGTCCCGAGGTTGTTGCGGATGCCGTCCCGGGCGTCCTCGTCAATGTTGGCGGCCGCGGTGTGAAAGTTGTTCCAGGCCTTTTCCGCGAGAGCCGCATCGTCTGCGTTCGGATTCGTGGATTCCCCGGCGACGGAGAAGAGCCGCTTCAGATAGTCGGAGACATGCGTGTTGAGCTTCTTCTTCAGGTCCAGCGAATCCTTCAACATCTCGGGGATCGAGGCCAGCCCCTCGATCTTCGACTTGAGGTACATCGAAATGTAGGCGAAACGCAGATCCTTCAGTCTGCCGTCCCAGTCAATGTGCCACCGGGGTGTCTCGGCAGATTCCGGGTCCTCGCGGGAGGCGACCAGAACGAAGTCGGGTTTTGGCAGCGGAGGCGGTTTAATCCTCAGCGCCCCCTTCGATCCGCCTCGGCTGAGGATCGCCGATGCATCCGTCAGACCCACCGAATTCGGGCTGTCTCTAAATGTGTCGGGTCCGGAGGTTGCGGCGAAGACATCATCAAAAGCGTTGCTGTTCTTTTCGTCCTGAGTGGCCCAGCTTGCCCGCGCCTCGACCGCGGCTGTCTCGCGGCGCAGCTTCTCGAGGCGTTCCTGTTCCTCCCTCTGGCGACGCAGCGCCTCCTGGCGTTCACGTTCCACTCTCGCCTGGCGCTCCTGTTCGGCCCGCAGCTGGCGCAACTGCTCCTGGCGTTTCTGCTCCTCCTGCTGGCGGCGCAGCTCTTCTTGCCGCGCCTGCTCAGCCTGCTCCTGGCGTTGTTGTTCGGCCTGTTGCTGGCGCAATTGCTCCTGACGTTGGGCCTCGTCGTTCTGCGCATCCTGATTCGACTGACGATCATTTGGGTCATCGACCCGGGTGGGCTCGGACGGCATTGGCACGTTCGGAAGCCCCTGCCCGGCGGCATCGGTCAGATCGTCAAGGGCCGAGGCCAGGGCCGACGGCGGAATCCAGAGCAATCCGCCGCAAAGAACGAGGCCCAGACATCGAGCGGTCTTCTTCATTGTTTGTCCGGACGAAGGCCGTCGAACAGGCTGTCGAGCGGCGAGGGCGATTGGTCGGGGACCTCCCACGGGCTCTGCGCCCCCTGCTTGAGATCGAGACGAAGGTCCCGATCGAAGCGGTAGGGACCGTGCCAGCGCAATGCCTGAAAAAACACCGGCTGCGCACCAAAAAAGGTTTCTGCCGCGGGAAACACTCCGCGGATTTCCGCCGGCGTGGTCGATGCGGATGTGCTCGATTCGGTGTAGCCGTCGCCGGGAAAATTGAAGACCGGCCCGCGGAACAGCGTGCGCGGCGCGAGCAGAAAGAGATCGATGTCACCCGCTCCGCCGAAGGTGTTGGAGGTCCGCAACGGATAGTAGAGCTCTTTGCTCTCGAATTCCATGACGAGCGGATCGATGAACCGCGGCCCGGCCGGCAATTCGACATAGTCGATCACGAAATAGATCAGACCGTCGCGGACGTACTCCTCCACCACCTGATTGATGGCGCCGAGGTCCTGGGCGGGCGGAAAACCCTTGCGGCGGAAGTAATCGTCGACCCAGGCCCGGAACACTCCCGGCTCGTTCACCTTGACAACAGTCAGATCGTGACCGCCCAGCTTCTCGCTGAAGCGCAATTCGACTCCAGCGGAGGCGGTCGCCCCATGACTCTTCGTGTACATCACGTAGCGGAGGCGCTTGGCCCGGGCCAATGCCGCCAGGTTTTCGAACACCTGGGGAGAGGCAACGCTCACCTGCGGCTCGGCTGGGAACGGAATGAAGCGGACGAGGCCGGCGGGACCCGCCCCCTGCAGATCGGTGCCGAGAATCAGCACCTCTTTGGAGAGATTGTGCAGGATGATCGCCTTCTGGGAGGTTTCCTCAACCGTGACGCTGGTTGTGAGGATGCGTCCCATGTCGGCATCGAGGCGCGGCACGGCTCCGGCGGCGAGAATGACTGCGAAAGAGAGTGTATGGAAGTTCATGGGATTTCAGGTCTTTCGGGCTGTCGGCGCCGCATGCAGAAATACGCAATCGGGCCGGTCACGGGCAGAAGGACTACCGCGCCGATCATTGCCGTATTTGATATTAGGAGACTGCCAGGATCGCCACAATATTCGAGTCAGATCTTATCTGCTGAAATTTCTCTAATTATTTGTATTTAGATACTTACATAAAAAATTGATGTGCACATCATAACAACAGCTTCTATAGATAGCCAAGGTTTTTGCCCGTCGCCGATCTCTAGGAGCCAAACATGCAAAACGCGGTTTTGCTTGCGACGGGAAGAAACTTGTAGCCGGGGGCGCTTGTCCTGAGCCCGCCGAACGGGCCGACCCCGGACCGGCCTCAGCGCGGCCGGCTACAACGATCCGCTGTTTCTTGAGAGCCTCATCACCAAAACGCGTTTTGGCCCCGACCGGAAGAAACCTTGGCCGCGATGTAGCGGCGAGCGCCAGCGAGCCGATATTCGATCTCGGATCCACTCGCTGGCGCTCGCGGCCACAAATCAGTGGCTGTTTCTTAGGAGGGCGAGGCTCCCGCCGAGCCGAAACCTGTTTCGAAGAGGCGGCTCGACGGGAGTCTCGCCCTCCACTTCACATGGAAATATTTATGACGTTGTGTATGGAAGGGCGCCGTGACCTTTCGGAAGCTGATATCCGTCTCATGTCAATTGCGGCTGGAAGAGAGTGCGTCCGGTCAGGGTGGATCAATTCTCGGCTGCGATTATCGGGTCTCACCCGTAGGGGCGCAGTCTTGCCCGTTCGGCAAGCTCATCCGTTCGACGGGTTCGACAGGCTCACCGCAAGCAGGCTCAGGATGACCCTGAGCGGAGTCGAATGGGTCAGGGCCCCGAGACATCTGTCGAGGGGCTGCGTCCTTTCCCCGAGGGCGCGACCAGCCTTCGCCCCACCTTCGCCCAAGGCTTCGGACGGGCACAGCAACGCTACGGCACGGCAGGCAAGATCGCGCCCCTACGACGAAGGAATACGTGTTGTAGCAGCCGAGAATGAATCCGCCCTGTGCGCCCGGGGGAGAGCCCACGATGCGGCGTGGACTCAAGCGGCTCTTTATGCACCAATCGTTTCCATTGATCTTCTCCGCTCTCTCTTTTTGCTTATTGCCGCGACGGTCCTGGGGCCGCGCTGGATGATGATGATTCAGACCGAGAGCAACGAAGCACGCTGATGCACCTGATCGACACCCACACGCATCTCGAAGGATTTGCCCGGCGCGGCGATCTGCCCGCCGTGCTGGACCGGGCACGGGTGGCGGGAATCGGGACCATGATTGCAATCGGCACGGCTCCGGACGACTGGGAGCTCAATCGCGGTCTTGCTCGCGAGCATGCGGGGACGGTGCATTACTCGGTCGGACTGCATCCTTGTTCGGTGGATGAAGGATGGGGACGCGCGTTCGCGCAAATCGAGCGATTCTGGCAGAGCGGTCCCAATGTCGGATCAGAGGTAGCCGCAGATGACTCCACAACAACCAGACGAGCAGGGACGGACCGCCGGGCAGCCGGTTCGCCCGGCGGGCCCAGCGGTCCCGCCCTGCCTGCGACATCGGCCCGACCCGCGGACGCGCCCAAACCGGTCGCTTTGGGCGAGATCGGCCTTGACCGGTTTCATCTCCCAAAGGACGCGGTTGGAGCGGAACGGATCTTCGGATGGCAGCGCGCGGCGTTCGCCGAAGGGTTGAAGCTCGCCGGTCGCCTTGGGGTGCCGGTGGTCGTGCATTCGCGCGGTGCATTTCGCGAATGCGTGGAGATGATCGATGCCAGCGGCGTCGATTGGGGACAGGTTGTATTCCACTGCTTTAGCGAAGGGCCGGCTGAGATGGAGGCGCTTTCCCGGCGGGGTGGGCGGGGATCCTTCACCGGAGTGATCACCTACAAGAATGCGGAGGCGGTGCGGGCCGCCGCCAAATCGCAGGGACTGGAACGGTTGATGATCGAGACGGATGCCCCCTACCTGGCGCCCGTGCCGCACCGGGGAAAACCGAATGAGCCTGCGTTCGTGCGCCACACGGCGGAATTCTGCGCAGGCCTCTTCGGTGTGCCGCTGGAGGAACTCGCGTCCGCAACGACACGGAACGCCCGGGATTTCTTCGGGATTTGACCGACGATCAGTTTCTCGCGCAGCAAGAAACTCAGGCTTCGTCAAACTTCCGGATAAAAAGCTGGCCCAGTTCGGCGAGCATCTGCGGAGCGTCGTCGCCCGTCGCGATAAACTTCACCGTCGAACCCTTGCCGGCCGCGAGCATCATGAGGCCCATGATGCTCTTGCCGTTCACCTGCTCCTCGTCCTTCTCCACGAAAACGTCGCAACGATATTTGTTCGTTATGCGCACGACCATGGCGGCCGGCCGGGCATGAATGCCCATTTTGTTCTGCACAACGAATTCTTTTACGTGCTGTTGCGCGCTTGGTGTGGCTTCGACTTTGTCCATGAAATGCTCGACTGAGGCTCGGAATCTCGACCGGCCCGCACCCGCCTTGCAACCCAAAAACCAAGATCCTCGTTGCGGGCAAGCCCCGTCGCTGACACATCCGGGGGAATGCATAGCACCGCGATCATCGTCCCCTGCCGCCTCGAATCCACCCGGTTTCCGCGCAAGTTACTGCATTTGATCAAGGGAAAGCCGCTGCTGGTCTGGGTGGCGGAACGCATTGCGTCGCAGGCGCCGGACCTGCCCCTGTATTTCGCCGTGGATCATGAATTATTGCGCGAGGCTGTCGCGGTCCACGGGTTCAAGACGATCATGACCTCTCCGGCCCACGCGAGCGGCACAGACCGCCTGGCGGAGGCGAACCGCGTGGTGAAGGCCGATCTCATCATCAATGTGCAGGCGGACGAGCCCCTGGTCAGCGGCGGACAGATTCGCGAACTTGCGCGCCTGATCGGCGGGAACGCGCCGATGGCGACACTCGCGACTCCGTTTCGGCGCGCGGTCGATTTCAACAATCCAAACCAGGTGAAGGTTGTGATGCGTCGGGATGGCCGTGCCCTTTGCTTCTCCCGCTCGCCCGTGCCGTATTCGCGCGATTGCGGACCGGCGGTCGACGATGCCTGGGTTGCGGCAAATCCGTGTTACAAGCACTTGGGGCTTTACGCGTACCATGCGGATCTGCTTGAGAAGCTCGCGTCCCTGCCGGCGGGCCGGTATGAGCAGATTGAGAAGCTGGAGCAACTCCGCGTACTTGAAAACGGTTACGACATCATGGTCGGCCTGACTGAAGACCAGACGATCGGCGTGGACGCACCGGACGATGCGGAGCGTTTCGAGGAAGCGCTGGAGCGTTCTCGCGACCAGCCGTGAGCTTGCCGTTTGTTCGTACTGCGCGCGGCCAGCGCAGTTAGAATGTACGATAGCCACGAACGCAGAAGTAGCTGCGAGCGCCAGCGAGCAGAAATTTCGCCCACTCGCTGGCGCTCGCGGCTACACTCTATCTGAAACCGATCTAGATCTTTCCCGCCTTGCGCTTCTCGATCAGCCGGTAGAAATCGACGAACAGGGGATCTGCGTCATGCGGACCCGGCGAGGCCTCCGGGTGATATTGCACTGAGAACACCGGCAGCTCCTTGTGGCGAAGGCCTTCCACGGTACCGTCGTTGAGATTGACCTCGGTGACGATTGCTCCGTGCTGCTCCAGGTCGCCGGGCCGCGCGGCAAAGCCGTGGTTCTGCGCCGTGATTGAAACCTTCCCGGTCTCGAGATTCTTCACCGGCTGGTTTGCTCCACGATGGCCGAATTTCAACTTAAACGTCTTTGCGCCGAGCGCATGGGTGATCATGTGGTTGCCCATGCAGATGCCGAACGTCGGGTATTTCTCGATGAGCCGCGCAACCGTCCGGTAGGCGTAGTCGAGCGGTTCCGGATCGCCGGGACCGTTGGACAGAAACACGCCGTCGGGCGCGATCTCGTCCACCATCGCAGGAGTGGCGCTGGCGGGCACCACCCAGACATCGAATCCATGCTGGCGCAGTTTCTTGAGAATGTTGCGCTTGGCTCCGTAGTCGATGGCAACGACCTTGAACCGCTTCGTGGGAGCGGACCACGAGGTGAGCGTCGTGCCGGCGAGCGAAAACGGTTTGTCCCAGCGTCCCTCGGGATCCCACTGATAGGGCTTCTGGCAGGTGACCTCCTTGACGAAATCGACTCCGACGAGGCCCTCCCACGCCTGCGCTCGCCGCACCGCCTCCGCATCGGACACTTCCGCACTGCTGAGGCAGCACTTCATCGCTCCGGTCACGCGGAGTTTCTTCGTGATTGCGCGGGTATCGACTCCCTGCAGCCCGGGAATCCGGTACTGTCGCAGGTATTCGTCGAGGCTGAGGCGGCTGCGCCAGTTGCTGGTGACGGGCGACAATTCGCGGACGACGAAACCGGAGACCTTGGGCCCGCCGGCGGACTCCTCGTCTTCTGGATTGATGCCGTAGTTGCCAATCTGCACGGCGGTCATCGTGACGATCTGGCCGAAATACGAGGGATCGGTCAGGATCTCCTGGTAACCCGTCATGCTCGTGTTGAAGACCGCCTCTCCGGTGATGGTGGCCTCGGCGCCGAAAGCGAGGCCGCGGAAGACCGAGCCGTCCTCGAGCGCGAGAACTCCTGAATGTGGCGTGGGCATCAAGGCGCGACGAAAAGGCCTTTCGTCGCGTGTGCCAAGGGTTTTGTGGCGGCATCGTCCATCCGACTGCCGGTGCAATTACAAACTTGCCTAAACCACCTGTTCCCAGCGTGTTGGCATGCGAGCTGCTATTAGCAAATTGACGGCGGGCTGCAAATTTCGTTTTCTCGCCGCCGACAATTCAGCAGCCGAAGCCGCCCTGCGTTCCCGCAGGACGGCGTGGGGGAACCAACTGCCGCGTCGCGCAAGCGGCGTGGCTGGGGCGCAAGGCGATGGGCAACCATCGCCAAGGACACTTCTCAGTCCGAGCCCGTCAGCTAACCTCGCAGGCAACGGGAAGGGCGATCCTCTGGGGCGCGACGCACGCGTCATCATGGTTGTCCAGCGGCAGCGAACGATCGTCGCGCTGTGCGACGGGCGGCACACAAGACAACCAACATGACTGACAACTCCCTGATGCGATCGATGAAGAACCTCTTCATCGGGCGCGAGCGAACGCTGACTGACAACAGTCTGTTTCACAAACTGTCGCTGGTCGCGCTTTTGGCGTGGGTCGGCCTCGGCGCCGACGGCCTTTCGTCATCGTGTTACGGCCCGGAAGAGGCGTACAAGGTGCTCCTGGCGCACCCGCCGCTTGCGCTGTTTGTCGCGCTGATGTCGGCGGCAACGGTGGCGATCATCTGCGTCAGTTATTCGCAGATCATCGCGCTTTTTCCTGCCGGTGGCGGCGGCTATCTCGTCGCCAGCCGGCTGCTCTCGCCGACCGCGGGCGTTGTTTCGGGCTCGGCCCTGCTCATCGATTACGTCCTGACGATTTCAGTGTCGGTCGCGAGCGGCATGGATGCGCTCTTCAGTTTTCTGCCCGTTGCGTGGCTGGGCTGGAAACTTGCGGCCTCGGTGGGTGGCATTGTCTTCCTCACGGTGCTCAATCTGCGGGGCGTGCGCGAATCGGTGCTGCTCCTGGTCCCTGTTTTCGGGCTGTTTCTGATCACCCACAGTTTTGCGGTGCTCTATGCTTTTGGCGTGCACGCCGGCGCCCTGTCGACGCTCGCGGGTGACTCGATTAAGGCGGTGCACGGAGCCTCCGCCGAGGTCGGAATGTTCGGGGTGGTTGCGTTGCTTTTGCGCGCCTACAGCATGGGCGCGGGCACGTACACGGGAATCGAGGCGGTGAGCAACGGCCTGCCGATCCTGCGCGAGCCAAGGGTGCGGACCGGCCGGCGGACGATGCTGCTCATGGCCCTCTCGCTTGGCGGAATGGTCGCAGGCCTGTTCGTCGCCTACCTGCTGGTTGGAGTGCACCCGACCGTTGGGAAAACCCTGAACGCCGTGCTCCTCGAACGGCTTTCCGCGGGCTGGCCGGCGTGGCTGTCGAATTCCTTCGTGAAGGTCGCACTGACGAGCGCGGCGGCGCTGCTGTTGATCGCTGCGCAGGCGGGTTTCATCGACGGCCCCCGCGTGCTCGCCAACATGGCGCTCGACCGCTGGATGCCGACGCGCTTCACCGCGTTGAGCGACCGTTTTGTCACGCTCAACGGGGTGCTGGTCATGGGCGGCGCGTCGCTGGCGGTGCTGCTGCTCACGCGCGGCGAGGTCGAGCTGCTGGTCGTGCTCTACAGTATCAACGTTTTCATTACGTTCAGCCTGTCCCAGGCCGGAATGGTCCGCCATTGGTGGCAGGTGCGGCGGGAGGACCCGTCCTGGCACTGGCGGCTGTGCATCAACGCGGTCGGACTCGCCCTCACGTTTTCCATCCTCGTCACGCTCGTGGGCATGAAGTTCTCGAGCGGCGGCTGGGTGACGGTGGTCATGACGGGCGCGCTGGTCGCAATCGCCTTCGCCGTGCGGCGGCACTACGATGGCGTGCGCGAGCAGCTCGCGAACCTCAATATCATCGTCGAAGCCGCGAACCTTCCGCCCCCGGCCGGATCCCGGGAATTCGCCCCCAAGTCGAATCGCACCGCCGTCATGCTCGTCAACAATTTCAACGGGCTCGGGCTCCACACGCTGCTCGGTGCCGTCCGTCTGTTCGGCGGAGGCTTCCGCCGGATGGTCTTTGTGCAGATCGGCATCCTCGACGCCGGCAATTTCAAGGGAGCCGACGAGATCGAGCGCCTGCGCGCGCACGTGAAGCGCGAGGGCGAGCGCTACGTTCAGTTTGTGCAACAGCGAGGTGGCGATGCGATGTCCATCACCGCGGTCGGCCACGAAGTGCTCGACGAGCTGAGCAAGCTGGTTCCCGATCTGGTCGCCAACAACGAGAATGTGATCTTCTTTGCCGGCCAGCTCGTGTTCGAACGCGAGACCTTCATGACGCGGTGGCTGCACAACTACACCGCGTTCTCCCTGCAGCGCTGGCTGTTTCTGCGGGGCCTGCCGTGCGCCATCGTTCCGATTCGCGTCCAGGACAAAGCGCTTCTCTCCGATCCGGCGCCTGCGATGTGACCCGCAGCCGGCCAATTCCCGGACTTGCGCCCAAAAAGAAACCTGCGCAAGATCGGACAATCATGACGGCCCAGAAGCTCGATGTGCAGCCCGGACCCGAAAAACGAAGCTTGATTGCAAACGTCGCATTGGCCGCGGTGTGGGTTTATGTGGCGATGATCTGGCTCCTCGCACTGGACCAGATGTTTCATTGGGGCATTTTCTGACGGATCGCCGCATCGGACCCCATCTCTGCGCGCGGCCCTGGCACGCGCTGAGGATGTGTTGAGAGCGGCTGCCCGCCGAAAGGGTCCTCGATAAACCCCTCGACAGGATTGGAGCGAAGCCGAGGGAAAGCAGCGCACGGGAATGGCTGCGAAGCGGAGCGCTTCCCCCGCCGCCTGAGCCGGGCGCGGTCCCGCAACACGCCTCCCGGGCGAACCGTCGTTTGACAGAATGCTTAGGAGGCTTATTACTTTCCCTTCCGCACCATGTCCTACATTGAAGATCGCGCCTCCTGGTTCGCCGGGCAGGGGCTGTGGCAACACCTTCCCGAATCCGAATGGCGGGATTGGAACTGGCAGCTGAAGAACCGCATAACGAGCGCGGCCCAGCTGGAGCAGTATATGACGCTTACGCCCGAGGAGAAGGCGGGGTGCGTGTTTGCCAACCAGAAGCTGGCCCTCGCAATCACTCCCTATTTCTTCAATCTCATCGACCGCAGCGATCCCAATTGCCCGATCCGGCGACAAGTCATTCCCCGCGGCGACGAAACGGTTGTTTCGGAGGAGGAGATGCTCGACTCGCTCGGCGAGGATGCGCATTCGCCGGTGCCGGGACTTGTCCACCGGTACCCCGACCGCGTGCTGTTTCTGGTGACGGACCGCTGCGCCGCCTATTGCCGGTATTGCACGCGCAGCCGGCTGGTGAGCAATGCGCAGGACTACAATTTCCATCCCGAGCATGAGCGGGCGCTCCGCTACATTGAGGCGCATCCCGAGGTGCGCGACGTGCTGCTCAGCGGCGGCGATCCGCTGCTGCTCTCCGACCGCAAGCTCGATCACCTGCTCGGGCGGCTGCGCGCAATCAAGCACGTCGAGTTCATTCGCATCGGATCGCGCATCCCGGTCTTCCTTCCGCAACGGATCACGCCCGAGTTGTGCGAGGTGTTCAAGAAGCACGGGCCGATTTGGATGAGCATCCACGTCAATCACCCGAAGGAGTGCACCCAGGAGCTCAAGGACGCCTGTGACCGCCTTTCCTTTGCGGGTGTGCCGCTGGGCAACCAGAGCGTGCTTCTGCGCGGAGTGAACGACGATGCCGAAGTGATGAAGGCGCTTGTCCACAGGCTGCTGCGGATGAGGGTCCGGCCGTATTATCTCTATCAGATGGATCTGATCACCGGCGGCTCGCACTTCAAAGTCGATGTCCGCAAGGGAATCGAAATCATCCGGGCGCTTCGCGGCCACACGACCGGGTACGCCGTGCCCCAATACGTGATCGATGCGCCCGGCGGCGGGGGAAAGGTGCCGATCAACCCCGAGTACATCGAGCGGATCACCGACGATGAGATCGTGTTCCGGAATTACCAGGGTGAGCTCTTCCGCTACCCGTTGACAACGACTCCTCTCAGATCGGCGAACGGCGCCCGAGATCCCGACGCTTCCCCTCTCGCGCCTGCGCAGAAGCACAGTCTGGGAATCGATATCATCCGGCCGGACCGGTAGCCCCGGCCTGCGGATTCCGCGATCGCCGTTCAAACATCGGCGCCACGTCCAGCTGCGGCATCGACTGCGCCGGAGGACGGCTTAAGCCCGCATATCCTGCGACTTTTGCCGACGCCCCAATCGAAAGTGGAAGAACGATTGTGACGACGACCTAGACTGTGAAATATGCGGGCTAAATGACTTCCCGCGTCTCCGGAAAAATGACTGTTGTAAATTATTGTTATATAATGGCTAACACCGATCCATCTCGCCATCGGACAAAGCCGCCCCGGAATCTGTCAGTACGATTTGTTCACAGGAAGTTCACACAACTATTTTTCAACGCTTTTGGGTGGGGTGCGTCTATCTCTACCGAAACAAGCATCGTTCAGATGAACGATCGTTGTTGTAGTTCTTACGGTTTGCTTGGTGTTAGGTCATGCAGGGCCGCCTTCAAAAAGGGCGGCCCTCATGATTTATACGGAACAGCAGAAGCGGACCGTCAGGCTACCGCGTCTTCGACAAGCCGTGCGAAGATCATCTTGCCTCCGGCCGAAGGCAGCACACTCGTAATCGCCACCGACACACGCCGGCCGAGATGCGCCCTCCCCGCGCCCACGACCACCATTGATCCATCGTCAAGAAACCCCACGGCCTGGCCCTCTTCCTTGCCGGGCTTGACGAGATCCACCTCGATTGTGTCGCCGACCATCAGTTCTTGATGGAGGGCTTGTGCGAGATGGTTGAGATTGAGCCACTGAACGCCATGGAACTCCGCCATTCTTGCCAGATTGTAGTCGGTCGTCAGCAATTTGGCACTCAGGGACTGCGCCAGAAACACGAGCTTGGCGTCAACGTCCTGTTGCTTGCTGACCTCGGACTCATGAATGCGGAGGTCGAGGTTCTTGATCTGCCGCAGGTCGTTGAGAACATCGAGTCCCCGGCGGCCGCGAGCCTGCCGCAGCGGGTCCGTCGAATCAGCAACACGCTGCAATTCCGCAAGCACAAAGCGTGGGATGACCAGGGCGGAATTGATGAATCCCGCCGCGCAGATCTTCGCAACCCGTCCGTCAATCAACGCACTGGTGTCCACAACGACCAGGGGGACGTCGACATCGTGCGGAACGAAGCGGACATAGGGGATCACCAGGTTGAACTCGTCCTTGCCCCGCAAGGCGATGACTGTGGCGAGGTAGGAGCAGACCACGAACAGCGCCAGGCGGAAGAGATAGACGGTCTGCGGATCGGTTGATGCCGCGTATTCAAACAATGGCGATATCGAGAGCAGGAACGAAATCAGCATGCCCACCGCGATCCCGAACGTGATCGCGGAGAGGCCGCGCAGCGAAAACCCCTTCAGCAACAAGTCGACGAGGATCACCAACGCGCCGATCAGCGCGCCGATCAAGGTGGCACGCAGCAGATAGGCATCCCACTGCCGGATCGTAAAGCAGACCAGCCAGCCACTGGCCGCGCAAATGAGCAAGAAAGCGATCCGAATTGGCAACAGGGTCTTGTTCATGACGGCAGGAGAACGGTCTGTTCCTCATCGTCCAAGCCACCAGAGCACCACCGGCAGAAGGATGCCGGCCGCCATCAACGCGTCGAGAACGGCGATCGCCCGCCGCGCACCGGCCTTCTGCTCCGTCGCGTCATTCATGATTTTCATGCGACCACACTGGCAGAGACATGACAACGCAAAATGGCGGACGCAGTTTCTTTGGAGCCTGACGGCGGGGAGCGAATCTGCCGATTGACGGTGGACCGTAGCGGCGCGGCCAGCCTTCGCGCAAGGCTACGGCTCGGCACGCGGCTCCGCTACGGAATCCCAGCGTCCGGTCCACCGTCAATCGGCAGATGCACCCGACGGCGGGGCTCCGAAGGCTCCTGGCTCGACAACCGGCGGCGCGGGCGCTTTGGTGGAAATGATGTTTGAGCAACTCACCGTCTTGGCCCCGGGGTTGCTTGGCGGCTCGGTGGCCAAAGCCGTCCGGCACCGCGGGCTCGCCCGCCGCATCGTCCTTTGGTCGCGGCGGCCGGAGAACCGGGTGCGCCTTCAGGGACAGCCCTGGTGCGACGAAGTGTGCGGCACACCGGAGGACGCGGTGCGTGGCGCCAGTCTGGTCGTCCTGGCCGCCCCGGTTGAGAAGATCATCACGCTCGCGCAGGCCTTGGGACCCCACCTTGGCGCCGGCACGCTCGTCACCGATGTTGGCAGCGTGAAGGGCGAGATCGCCCGGCTGGGCCATGCGGCGATGCCGCCGGGGGTCCATTTTGTCGGCGCCCACCCGATGGCCGGTTCGGAGAAATCCGGCTGGGAACACGCGGCCGAAGACCTGTTCGAGGGACGTGCCTGCTTTGTCACTCCGGTACCCGCAACGGACCCTCGTGCCGTTGAGACGATTGTGCGTTTCTGGCACGAACTCGGCGCCGAGGTGACAACGATCGATCCCGATGCGCACGACGAAATTGTCGCCCACATCAGCCATCTGCCACAGGTGATCGCCGCCAGCCTGTGCCACTTCCTCGCCCAAAAGAACCCGGCCTGGCGGAATTTTGCCGGCGGCGGTCTCCGGGACACAACCCGGCTTGGCGCCGGCGATCCGACGATGTGGATCGAAATCCTGCGCCAGAACCGCGACGAGGTGCTGCGTGCACTGCGGCAGTTCCAGGACGAGCTGCACGCCTTTCAAACGGCTCTTTCCAACCGCGACTTCGTCGAGCTGCGCACACGTCTTGAGCGTGGAAAAGCCTATCGCGACGCCTTCCGGCCCAAGCCGTGATGGTTCGTGGAAACGCGACGAGCGCGTTGCGTCTCCAGCGCACAGCCTGGACGATGGACGCATTCCGTGTGTGAAATTCGCTTGGCGGACGCGCCGGCTTGGATGAGCCTCGAACGGCGATGCTCGATCCCCTGCCCATCACTCCATTTACGAAGCCGGCGCGCGGCGACGTGATGCTGCCCGGATCGAAGAGCCTCACGAATCGGGCGCTCATTCTCGCCGCGCTCTCCGACCGCACGGTCACTCTCGCCAACGCCCTGTTTAGCGACGACTCGCGACTCATGATCGAGGCGTTGCGCGCCCTTGGTTTTGCGATCGAGACCGACGCCGCAGCCCGCCTTGTCCGCATTGCGGGCCGGGGCGGCGAGATTCCGGCTGGCGAAGCCCGGATCGACGTCGGCAACGCGGGCACGGTTGCGCGCTTCCTCACCGCATTCGTCTGCCTGCGGCCTGGCGGCATCTACCATTTCACGGGCGCCGAAGCGATGTGCCGCCGACCGATCGGGGCGCTGCTCGATGCCCTCGCTGCACAAGGCGCGCAGGCCTCGGCGCGGTGTTTTCCGTTCACCCTGCGCACCGCCGGACTGCCCGGCGGCGAGGTCGAGCTCGATGCCTCGGAAAGTTCGCAACTGCTTTCGGCGCTCCTCCTGGTTGCGCCGCACGCGCGCACGCCGCTCCGGGTGCGGCTCAAGGGCGGGACCGTGTCGCGGCCGTTCGTCGACATGACGGAGCGGATGCTCGCGCAGTTTGCCGCGAAACCGGCTGCGTATTCCATCGAAGCCGACGCCACCGCAGCCAGCTACTTCCTTGCGCTGCCGTTGGTGGCGGGCGGCCACGTCGGCCTGACCGGATTGACGACCGTCAAAAGCCTGCAAGGGGACATCGAGTTTGTGACGGTGCTTCGCGCTGCGGGACTCGCCGTGACCGAAGCGGCCCGCGGAGGGGAAGCGTGGATCGCGACGGACGCACCGCGGCGCGGCATTGCTGCGGATTTCAATGCGTTCTCCGACACATTCCTTACGTTGGCGGCGATTGCGCCGCTGCTCGGGGGCGCCACGCGCATCACCGGCATCGGGCACACGCGCAAGCAGGAGACCGACCGCGTGGCGGGAGCGGCGCGCGAGTTGCGAAGGCTCGGGCAGGAGGTGATCGAGGAACCGGATGCGCTGACGATTCAACCGCGCCCGCTGACGCCCGGCGTCGACATTGAAACGTACCAGGATCACCGGTTCGCGATGAGCTTCGCCATTCTCGGCTGCCACGATCTTCGCGGCGACGGAAGTCCGTGGCTGCGAATTCGCAACCCCGGCTGCTGTGCCAAGACCTTTCCGGATTTCTTTGAGGTTCTCGGACGGGTCTGGGAGAACTCGCACCACGATCAATGACAACGCCGGATTTCATCATCGTGGCGATCGACGGGGGCGCGGCGGCCGGAAAGTCCTCAACGGCGGCGGCGTTGAGCGAACGATTCAATCTGCTGCACGTCGACACCGGTTCGTATTACCGTGCAGTCACCGCCGAATTGCTCCGCCGCGGCGTGAGCAGCGCGGATCTGCCGGCCGTGCGCGATGCGCTTGCCCGCTTGAGTCTCGGCACCCGCGTCACGGGCCGGCGCGCCGGGATCGAGATCGATGGCCACACGGTCGGCGACGAGATCCGCAGCAAGGCCGTCAACGAAAACGTGTCGCTTTTCGCCGCAATTCCCGAATTGCGGAAAGCGCTTCTGGAATACCAGCGCGCGCAAGCCGGCGTGGCGCGAAGTCACGGCTTCCGCGGCCTGGTGATGGAGGGCCGCGACATCGGTTCGGTGATCTTTCCCGATGCCGACTTCCGGTTCTTCCTGCACGCCGATCCGGCCGAACGCGCCCGGCGGCGCGTCGCGCAGGGCCAGCAGGATGCAATTCACGAGCGCGACAGGCTCGACTCGTCGCGCAAGGCGTCGCCGCTCATCTGTCCACCCGGCGCCACCGCGATTGACAGCACACACCTGAGCCTGGAGGAGGTTTTCGCGCGACTGGCCGCGCCCATCGCCGAACGACTCGCACGCCAATGATCACAGCCTTTCCACAAATGCAGATGGAGTTTGCCTACGGCTTCTTCCATTTCGGAATGGGCGTGCTTTGCGACATCCATTTTCGCGTTTCGGTGACTGGCGTTGAACACATTCCGCGGGATGGCGGGTTCATCATCGCAGCGAACCATGCCAGCCTGCTGGATCCGCCGATCGTCGGCTCCCGGGTGCCGCGGCAGCTGGCGGCGTTTGCGCGCAAGACGCTTTGGAAGCGTGGCATCGCCAGCTGGTGGCTGGACCTCGTGGGGGTGATTCCGGTCGATCGCGACGGAGGGTCGGACGTGACCGCCATCCGGCGGGTCCTGCAGACACTCAAGCAGGACAGGGGGATCATTCTGTTTCCCGAGGGCACGCGCTCACTGAACGGGCAGCTGCAGCAGGCGAAAGCCGGCGTCGGGCTCATGGCATGCCGCACGGGCGTGCCGGTGGTGCCGGCGCGCGTCTTCGGCAGTTTCGAAGCCTGCGGCCGCGTCGGACCGCTGCGCCTCGGCGCGCCCGTTACCGTTGTGTTCGGGCGCCCGCTGTGGTCCGCCGAATACGATGATCGCTCGGCAGGCAAGGACCGCTACCAACGCGCCTCCGACCGCATCATGTCGGCCATCGCCGCGCTGGAAATGCCCCGGCCAAGGGTGATCTAGGTCTGGGTGCTCCTGGAGACGCGACGCCCTCGTCGCGCAGGCCCATCGAACACGCGACGATGGCGTCGCGTCTCCAGTCCCAGATTCACCGCACCGAGCCGGCGGCCAGGTCGCTCGCGACCGCCTGCAGGCGGGCCGTGATCCGCCCGGCGTCACCGAGGTTCTCCTTGATGCAATTGACGAGCGCGCTTCCCACCACGACACCGTCGGCGCTGTGAGCCACCCGGTTCACCTGGTCCCGGCGGGAGATGCCAAAGCCCACGACAACCGGAAGCGAGGTGTGCTTCTTGATGCGTTCCACCGCCTCGGGAATGCCGCCCGCCATTTCGTCGCGCATGCCCGTCACTCCTTCGCGCGAAACGTAGTAGATGAAACCGGTCGCCGCGACCGTGATCTTCGGGATGCGCAGCGCCGGAGTCGTCGGTGCCACGATGAAGACAGTCTTGAGGTCGTGGGCGCGGCTGGCGGCGAGCACTTCGCCCGCCTCCTCGGGCGGCAGATCGAGGGTCAGCATTCCGTCGACACCGGCAGCCCTGGCCTCGCGCACATAAGCCTCCACGCCGTTTGCGAAAACAAGATTGTAATAGGTATAGAATACGATGGGCGTCTCAGGGTCGTCCGCGCGCAACCGGCGCACCAGTTCGAAAACGCGGGCGGACGTCATTCCCGCCTCGAGCGCCCGCTGTGCCGCCAGCTGATTGGTCAGCCCGTCCGCGAGCGGATCGGAGAAGGGCACGCCCAGTTCGAGGATGTCGGCGCCTCCTTTCACGACCGCACGGCAGGCCGCGAGCGACGTATCGAAATCGGGATCGCCGGCACAGAGGTAGGCGACGAATGCGGCGCGGCCCTCGGCGCGCGCACGTGCAAAAGCGTGGGCGATGCGGTCCATACGGAAGGCCGAAAGTCGAAGTTCTGGCGTTGAAGGTCGAGTTGAAAATGCCGGAGGCATCTTCAGCGGGCGCATCTGCCGATTGACGGTGGACCGTAGCGGCAGGCGTTCCGCGCCGTCGGAGCCGAACGCCAGCCGTCGCTGAAGCTTCGGCGCGGCACGCGGCTCCGCTACGGAATCCCAGCGTCCGGTTTCGCCGTCAATCGGCAGATGCGCCCATCTTCAGCTGAGACTGAACTCGACCATCACCGGCCGATGGTCGGAGAGGTTGCAGCGCACAACATTGCAGTGGTAGACCCGGCAATCCGGTGGCAGGAAGATGAAATCGAGGGCGCGGCGCGGCCACGGAGCCGGAAAGGTGCGCACGCCTTCCGGCGGATGAAGCGTGTAGTGACCCAGCAGCGAAAAATAGCGGAAGAGCGATGCAGTCGCGTCGAGGCGGTGCGAGGGATTGTTCAGGTCGCCGCAGAGAATCGGCGCAGTGGCCCACTGCGAGCTGCGGTTCTCGCGCTTGACGTTCAGATACTCCATCAGCTGCTGGATCTGCCGGAATCGATGGACGCGCGAACGATAATGCAGGTGGAGATTCACGACAGGCAGCAGCCGTTTGCCGACGTCGATCTCGGCAAAGAGAAAACCCTTCTCGCCGATCTTGCGCGTGCCGAAATTGATGTTCTCCCATGCCATGATCGGATGGCGCGACAGGATGGCGTTGCCGTAGTTCAGCTGGTAGCCGCCGGAACGCCGGTTGTTCACGCCGAACACCGCGTGCGGAAAATCGGCGAAGGCGTTCAGGTAATCGAGGTGGTTGAAACTCCCGCTCCAGCGCGAGTTCTCATCAATCTCCTGCAACGCCACAATGTCGGGCTCGAGCTCCTTGAAGAGCTTCGCGATCTTGCGCAGATTGCGCTGAAAGCGGCGGCGCCCGTGGAGTCCCTGGAAGGGCGAGAGTCCGCGGCCATGGGCGATATTGAACGTCAAAACCCGGATGCGTTGCATCTGCCGATAGTTTGGACGGACCGCTGCCCGGAGCAAGTCACCTGCTGTGGGCAGAAGACCCCAGCGCGGCCGGCCTACTTCACGATGAGATTGTTTTCGACGTCGATGACACCGGCAACGGCGGTGGCATCCTTGCCTGCGGCAGCTCTCTGATCCGCCGTGTCCACAAAGCCGCTCAGCTGCACGACCCGCTTGACGGTTTCGACTTTGATCTCGAATGACTTCACCTCCTTGTCACCCAGAAGTGCGCTCTTCACCTTGGTCGTGATCACCGTGTCGTCCACGTATTGCCCGGTGCTGTCCCGGGTGCGCGTCGCCGCACAGCCGCCGGTGAAGCCACTGATCGCAAGAACGCCCGACAAGGCAAACAGAAGGGCGAACGCATGAGAATGGACGGATGTTTTCATAGGAAGTATTGCTCGATGGCGCTAGGCTTTCTTCCGGAATCCGCCCATGAGGTAGATCACAAGACAGATCAGCAGAACCAAGCCGAGTCCGCTGCCGCCGATTACGGGGCCGCCGACATAAAAACCGCCGCCGCCGAACAGAAGGATGAGGACGACCACGAGGAGAATTAGATTCATGGCTGCACCGTACCGCACCGCCGCCACGATTCCTATGGGGCATTCCCCTAACGCAGAGCAGGCTGGCGTCGAGCAATCCTGCCCACCGCGCCCGGCAGGTGACCCTGCCCGACAATTCCAACTGAATCGCCTCTCCCGCACCGCCGGCCCTACAGGATTTGAATGGGCGAGACTATGTCGAGTCGCATGCCTGAGGACTTCGCAAGATCCGTCGCTGTGTCGATCTCATCGGCGAGGCAGATCGCCTCCACCGTTTGCGCTGACGGTGAAACGGTTTCGAGCTTCAGCACCAGGCGCGAGTCACCGATCTGGCCGCGGGCTCCGTTGAACTTTTGCTGCAGCCATTTCTTCCGCCCGGCGCGGTCCAGAGACGGAATCTCGCAACGGCACCCGCGACGATGGCCGCAGCCATCGACGTACCGCTCAGGCGTGTCGTGAGCGCCCCTCGCGACAGGCTTCCCGGCAACACCTGGCCCGAGGCGTCGCGCGGCACGGGCGAAGTTGACGTGACGTTGACTCCATCGGCGGCTATATCGGGTTTGGACAGCCCATAGGCCGCCGGTCCACGGCTGCTGAAGGTCGTCGTCACGAACGCCTGCTTCGTGATCGCGCCCACGGTAATCACGCTGCTCGCCTCGGGCAGTCGATACGCCAGTCCCTTGCGCACCATGCCGGTTCCCAGGATCTGGCCGTCGGCGGACGACAAAGTGTACAAGAGCACGACGGCGGCATTGGCGTAGTAGCTTGAACCGAGGAATGCCTTGCGCGTGATCGAACTCCCCTTTTGCGACATGACCTTCACCCCGAGTTGTATTGCCGTGTTCCCCGATGGGATCTCTTCCTCCATCAACACCCACAGGAGAACCGGATATTCTCCGTCCTTAACCGCCAGGCCGCTCATGAACGTCTCCGATTTCGTGATCTGCGCCGACAAGCGGGTGACCAAAGAGGTGAAGATCTGCACGCGGTCATTCTGAAGCAGCAGATCCTTCTGGATTTCGTCGGTCGCAACCTGCAATGCCTTCAACTTGGCGTCGCGCGCAGCTCGGCGCTGGCTCTCGTCGTCCTGCGCCTGCTGCGTCGTGCCGGGCTTGGGCGGTTGGTCGTTCTTCTGGTCGGCGATTAGGATGCCGATTGCCGCCTTGTTGCCAGTGAGCGTGTCCTCATCCCCTTTCTTGAGGGATGTGGCCAGCGCTTGCTCCTGCTGGATCGACGAAAGTGCGTAGGCTAACATAATTGACGGGGCATCGAAACCGATCGCCAGTGACGGCAATCCTGCCCGTCGGAATGACGCCATCATCTGGAACCAGCCGGTTTTCAACCGCCCGGCGCTGGAAACTTTGGCCATGCCGTGCATCATTCTCCATCATGCAAGGTATCAAATTGGAATCGTCACCGAACTGTTGCGACGCCGATACGGAATCGCCCGTTTGCAAACCATGCCTTACCCTGCCATTCTAACATGGATATTCCCTGTCGTATTTCAGCCGTTTTGTTTTGCCTCGCCGTCATCGCCAGCCACGCCTTCGCGGCCGGCACTGCAGCTGCGGCGAAGGGCGACGACATCGTGGCCGCGCTGCCCGTCATCCCGGATGCCACGTTCAAGCTCACCGATTTCGGCAGCGTCGGCGACGGAAAGACGTTTAACACGGATGCATTCAAGAACGCCATCGCGGCCGTCGCGAAGGCGGGCGGCGGACATCTCATCGTGGAGGCCGGCACCTACAAGACGCTGCCGTTCACTCTGACGAGCCACCTGGATCTTCATCTCGAACCCGGCGCGACGATCAAGGCGCCGGCGACGTTTGCCGACTACGGCCTCCCGGATCCGAATGTTCCGCTTCCCGAACCCTCGCCCGGCGCGGCCCAGGCAGGCGGCCGCGGCTTCGGCGGCGCGCGCCCCACCCCGCTGATCTCCGCCACCAACGTCACCGACGTCGCGATCACCGGCAGCGGTACGATCGACGGCTCGGGCAACGAGTTTTGGATCTGGTCCGACAAGGCCGCGCGCTCGTATCCGCCCGGGCGGCGCAACGTGGGCCGGCCGCATTTGATCGTATTCAACGGGGTGCAGCGGTTGCACATCGACGGAGTGACGCTGACGAACTCGCCGATGTATCACCTCGTGCCCACCGGGTCGGACATGCTGATCGAAAACATCCGCGTCGTCGCCCCGAGCGACGCTCCCAACACCGACGCGATCGATCCCGCCGGCACCCGCATCGTGATCCGCAATTGCGAAATCGACAACGGTGACGACAACGTGGCCGTCCACGCCGGCTCGAAGGACGTCCTGATTGAGGATATCACGTGCCTGCACGGGCACGGCATTTCAGTCGGCAGCGGCACGCGCGCCGGACTCGCCCACATGATCGTCCGCCGCTGCACGTTTGACGGCACCGACAACGGCCTGCGCATCAAATCATTTCGCGGCAACGGCGGTGAAGTGCACGACATCTGGTATTCCGACATCACGATGAAGAACGTCGGCCGTCCCTTTGACATCAACATGCTCTACCACGGCAACGATCCGACGCCGTGGGGCGATGTCGGCCCGCGCGAGGCCCAGCCCGGCGAAACGAACGCCATCCCGGACTTTCACGACATCCACGTCTCGAACCTTACGGTCACCCGCTCTCCGATCGCCGGCCGCATCATCGGCCTGCCTGAGCAGATGGCGCGCGACATCACGTTCACCAACGTCAGGATCGACTCCGTTCGCGGCTTCCTCGTGCAGGACGGCAAGGGCGTCGTCTTCGACCACGTGCAAATCACGCCGAAGACGGGCGAAGCCATCGTGCTGGACAACGGCAGCGTGACGTGGAACGGCGAAGCCAGGTCCGGCACCATCGGCGGCTCCCCGATTCCATTCTACAAAGGCAACTGAGGCCGGGGAATACGAGGCGGGTTGACGCAGAACCAAGCGGTCTGCTTCGCGCCCGTGAACGAATCGGTTAGGCGCTTCACGGTCACTCCGTCAGACACCAGCATCGCCTCAATGCTCTCCGCCGCCCACCCGCACTGACGCAGGTTGCGCGGACGACGAGCTGACGCGGGGTCAGGGCAGAAGCCGCTCAAGCCATTCGATCTCCGGTGGAAAAACAGTGTGGGCCGCGCCTGGATAGATCTGTTTGGTGACGGCTGCATTGAGCTGCTTCAGGTCCGTTGCGCTCTTCTCGACGAATTCGAGAGGGATGTGCGGGTCCCGCTCCGCGCAACCGAGGAGGATGGGCGTGCCGCGCAAATCGCCCTTCGGCCGAAGCGTTGCGAGCGGCCCGATCAAGGCGCTGCTCAAGCCGGCGATGACGACGTAGCGACGCGGGTTTCGCGCCGCGTACTCCAGCGCCAGGCAACCGCCTTGCGAGAAGCCGATCAGACCGACCCGTTCGCACGGGAGTCCCGCGGCTCCCGCTTCGCGCACAAGTTGATCGATGACGGCGAGCCCGCCCGACAGCCATGGCTCGTTTTCCGTCAGCGGCGCGAAGAATCGCTGCGGATACCAGGTCCCATGCTGGGCGGACGGCGCGAGAAACGCACAGCCTACGGCTTTCAGGCTCTCGCCCAGGCCCGCGATTTCCTCGGCCGAGGATCCACGGCCATGAACGAGCACAATTGCGGCCCGGGCTTGTTTGAGCGGTGCGCCGAAGCGCAGCGTGGAGGAGGGGTCATGGGTTTGCATGGCGGTCCTTCAGCGGCGGCAAATGCGCCTCGATCTGGTTCCGAATGGGTTCGAATTGGGCCGGGAGCATCAGCGCAGAGCCCATCGTCTCGGCTGGTTCGTCCACGGCAAAGCCCGGTGGGGTTGTCGCGATTTCGAAGAGGATATCACCCGGTTCGCGATAGTAGATCGAATGGAAATAGTTCCGGTCCATTACCGGACTCAGGTTGTAGCCGAGGCCGACGAGCTTCTGGCGCCAGGCCAACTGGGCCTCGTCGTCATCGACGCGAAACGCAACGTGATGCACCGTGCCGGTCCCGGACCGCCCGCGTTGCGCACTCGGCAGGCAGATCACATCAACCAAAGCGGCGGGCCCGCCATCGGCCGCCTGGTAGCGGAAGCGTTCCCCGCTCTGCCGCAGAGGCGTCCAGCCCATGTGTTTTGTGAGCAACGCCTGGGTCAGCTCGTAACCGGCCTCCACGAGCGTCACCGAATGAAAGCCCCGGAGCTGCATTTCAGCGGGGACCGGCGATCCGATCCAGGGTTGGAACGCCTTCGCCTGGTCGGCTCCCACGATCTCCAGTCTCATCCCATCCGGATCCTCGAATTCGATATACGCCTCGTCGAATCGCTGCATCGGCCCGCGGAATTTCACCCCGTGTTCCTCGAGCCGGTCCTGCCAGCGAGGCAGCTCCGCCTCGCTTGCGGCGAACGCCGTGGCGCTGACCAGGCCGGTGCCGTCGCGGCCCCTCGGCATGTCCGGCCAGGGGAAGAACGTCAGGACGGATCCCGGCGTGCCCGCGCCGTCCGCATAGTAGAGATGATACGTGCCGGGGTCGTCGAAATTCACGGTCTTCTTCACCAGCCTCAGTCCGAGGATTCCGGTGTAGAATGCGTAATTGCGCTTCGGATCGCCGCAGATCGCGGTGACGTGGTGGAGGCCGTTGATTGTTTGCGCGCACATGGCTCCTAGCCTATGCAGGGAACGGAGAAACACCAAACCGTTTTGTCCTAAAATGGATTCGAGGGGCGGCCGTCGTGTCGGTCGAAATCGGCGGTCAGCCTTCGCCCCTGACCCGGTTTTCGCACTAGAACGCGGGCGATTCTCAACGACGGGTCGGACCGAATCGCAACCTGCGGCAACCGCCCGATCGCAGTGCGAGTGCAGAAATCTTCTGCCGGCGATTGCTCCGAGAGCATCGACGACATGGCCAACGAAGGGAAAAAGGTGCAGCTCGCTCCGCAGAAATCTTTCTTGCGCGGACCGGGGTGTATGTTTCTCCTAACCCCTCCATTTGCGCCCAGGTGGTGGAACTGGTAGACACGCAGGTCTCAGAAGCCTGTGCTTAACCGCATGGGGGTTCGAGTCCCCCCCTGGGCACCAGCCTTCGCCAAGCCTACGGCTGGCAGGCCAGCGAACAAAACCCGGGGCGAAGGCTGCCCGCCGCAGGCCCGGCGGAGGCGGGCATTGCCCTTGGAACGCGGTCTGGGCAGGTA
>Ga0265323_10000265_pt1 | contig 30626 bp, 29 predicted proteins | sample 41225metaG_FD_193580 | JGI IMG/M metagenome (GOLD analysis project Ga0265323, IMG submission 193580) | Rhizosphere microbial communities from Carex aquatilis grown in University of Washington, Seatle, WA, United States - 4-12-25 metaG | ecosystem: Host-associated > Plants > Roots > Rhizosphere...
TTCGGATATATGCTAGGGGATGGTCATTTTTCAAGGAATTATTTAACAATTTCTTGTGATAAAAGAGAAACTGATATTGTTGATGACATTGTTTCGCTAGGAAAAGAAATGGGGTTAATGCCAATTTTAGTGGAAAAAATACCAGATAGGAGATGTAAAACATCAGTAATTAAAGAAGGATTTGGTGTTGATATCAGATTACCATCAATACATTTAGCACACATATGTTATCAAGAAAATTTAAGAAATGAAAAAGGTAAGGTTTTTGAAGTACCATATTTTATATTAAAATCTCCAAAGTCAGTTGTTAAAGAATTTTTACGTGGTTTATTTGAAGCAGATGGTAATGTTACAACCAATTCATCATCAATGTCATTTACAACAAAAAGTATTATATTCGTAAAACAAATTCAATATTTATTACTTGGTTTTAATATTATATCTAAAATAAGTTATGCATATAATAAACATTATAATAGATATTATTATACATTAAGATTATGTAGAGATGCTTCAGATATTTTCTATAAAGAAATTGGTTTTATATCAAAAAGAAAACAAAATAGTCTTAAATTAATTACGGAAAAAAATCACAGCAATAGATTTACATATCAAAATCAAAGTACAACAATTAAAAATATTGAATATAACATAAAAGATGTATATGATATTGAAGTTGAAAATATTCATCAATATAATGGTAATGGTATAATTAATCATAATTCAAATCTTAAACAAGTTGAATGTTGGACAAGAAAACTCCCAATAGTATGTTCTGATATTCCACCATATAATGTACATGGAAGACATTTGGAAAATTGTGTGTTAATTCCAATTAAAGATGGAAAAAATCCAACAAAATATTGGGTAAAATATTTAAAAAGACTTATATTAGATGCAGATTTAAGAAAGAAACTTGGAGAGCAATTGTATGAGGATTTCAAGGTTGAATATAACCTAGCGACAGTTACAAAAAAACGTGCAGACTTTTATAAAGCAATTGTTGCAAAAACATTAAAGGTAGTTTAAAAATTATATGAATTTAAAATTAAACTTATGAAAAAAATTAAAATAAAAAAACTAATAAGAAAAGAAATTAAAAAAATTGTTCCTTTCATTATTGAATATATTGAAGAATCAATAATTGATAATGATAATAAAAACATTGAAGAAAAAAAGGTTATCAATAAATCGAACAAAACGGATACAATAAAAAACGTTGAAGATGTAGTTACCAATAAAATGGAGACTATCGATCTAAGACCCTCTAATCGGCATTTTGAAAATATCAAGAAAGAGTATCCAGAAATTGATGAAATTAGAAATAATATTAATCAAATGTTTCCCGGTCTTGAAACTAGGTTTGCTAATTATTTAGCAGAAAGCGTTATTCTAAATAAAAATATGATTAAACGTGATGAATTAATTGAACACGAAAAATTAATTAAATATGAAAATTATTATAAAAAATTTTGGAATATGTTTTCCAATAATTTTTTCGATGAATTTGAAAAAGTTATTAGTTTTTATAATAATATAAGAAATCTTGAGGAAGATAATTTATTACAAAAAGATTTCCCAGATAAAAAAAATCTTAGTGGAGATGATATGTTTCATAAAAAATTCTTTAATGAATTTGAAAAATTAATTATTTATTATAATAAAACTAATGAAGAATTTAGACCTAAAACTAAAGAAGAATTAATAACTAAAGAAGATAATACTGATTTAGGTAATACTGGTAGTACAACTAATAAAATACCACAATTAATTAATATTGAAAAAAAAGAAAATTAAAACTATAAAATACAAAATTCGAGAGAATCAAAAATTTTAGCACATAATCAAATACAATGAAGAAATTTTTTCAAAATATAATACTTTGGATATATATTAAAATTCATAGCATACTAATTAATATTAGCATTGCTTTATATTCAACAGAAATTGATATACTTAAAGCCAATTCTCTTGACATTCAAGAAAAGGATAAAAAAACTACAAGAAAATTACATCGTAACCCATTATTGGAAAAATTCTATGCTGGACAACGAGATGAAAATTACCTTAATGATTATTATGAACTTCTTAAAAAATCAGATAAATTTATACGAAAAGCAACACCACATCAAATGGCAGTTGCTGCAGATAAATATGGTATGAGTTATGGTATGAAAGACCAATATGGTCGTAGGTATGAACACTATGGTTTTTTTGATGAAAAACATAAAAATGCAGGTAAAACATTGGGTGAAGTTCTTGCTTTAGAGTTTGAAGAAAGACGAACTAAAGATGATAAGTATGAAATATTATACATTTTTAATAATAAACCAATTGAGGTTGGATTTGCAAAAGTATTGAATGTAGTAGAAAAAACTGAAAAGGAAGATTCTGATTTTGAATATGAAGTACAGGACACAATAAAAAAATCAAAATCACTTGAATTTCCAATTAATGTAACACATAATAATGAAAATATTGTAAATAAAATTGAACAATTAACTGAATATTTACACATTAAAAAAACTAGTTTTGAAAATAGAATATTAGAATTTTTCATACCAATTAAATTTAAGACTTCGGAATTACTAGATGACTCAGAAGATTTTAAAGAAATTTTAGATGTTAAAGAAGTTTTCATTAAAGACGAATATGGTCAATTAAAAGCATTTGGAATTACGAATTTTATAAAAAGAATAATACATAACAATACTTATGAAGTCCTTAAATTCGAAGGAATTGAAATGGAAGTAGTAAGTAAATATTAAAAACAAAATTATGGGAGACTCAAATTTTTTAGAAAATCTTAAAAAAGCTGTAGATACTGGTGAATTTAATTCAGAAGCAGCTAAAAAAATTATTGAAATCAATAAATTAGCAGAAGAAAAGATTTCAACAATGACCAAGCCCAATGAAAATATTGTGGATAGCGATATACAAAAATCGATTAATAATCGTTTAAAAGAAGCTGGTGTTAAAACTGCAAATGAAGAAGAAATTATTACAATTAATTCTGAGTATGAAAAGAATATGCAGAAAATGAAAGAGATTGATAATGAAAACAAAAGAGTTGCAGATTTAACTAATATGATAGATAAGCAACTTTTAACATTAGATGAAATTGAAAATATGGTTGAGTTAACCATACAAGATATGTTTACTTATATTAATGAACTTACTGTAAAATTTAAAAAAGAATTTGAAGAAAAAAATCCAATGTTTAATAATTTACTGGAAAAAATTAATCAAATTAATTTAAAATACAAAAAATAATAATTTTATTATTAACAATTAAATATAAAAAAAATGGCAAAAATTGAAAAAGCATCAGAAGAAATGATTAATCTATTTGATGAAATTAAAAACAAAACATCAATCAAAAATTGGCTTGAATTTGAAGTTCTTTGTAATAATAAACAAAAGGAACTTTGTAAAATCGTTAAGACTAACGATCTTGTAGAAGTATTGAGTAACGGTATTAATTTTGCTGTAATTTTCAACGAAGAAGTTTTTGAACAATTACCAAAAGATTTACAAGAAATTGCAATTGTTGAGTGTATTGCAGGTGTATGTGTTAGTGATACTGATTCAGTTTCATTAGAAAAACCTGATTTTAATACCCATACTGGTGTATTGCAAAAATATGGACATGAGCCAATTATTAAGTTACACGAATCAATTAAAAGTCTTTTCGATGCAAAAAAACAGAAAGAAGATGAATTAAAAGCATTAACGAAAGGCAAGAGAGGCAGAAAACCAAAAGAAGTGTAAAATTAGTTTAACATATTCAAATAATTAATAATCCCGGCACACTGTCGGGATTTTTTGTTTAGATAGTATTTATAATAAAATTAAATATAATGAATTCATATAATATTAATTATCCCTTTCAAGATGACCAAGAAACTAATTCATTTTTATTAATGAATCAAGTTACTAAAGATTCATATAGTTCTAATTTGATATTACTATTATTAACACAAAAAAATGAAAGACTTTATGAACCAGATTTTGGTACTAATTTATTAAAATATATTTTTGAACCAACTGATGATTTAACTGAAAGCCAAATTGAGGAAGAAATTAAAAATACTGTTTCATTATATATTCCAGAAATTAAAATAACTTCAGTAACATTTAAATCACTTATTGATGATAGTGGACAATCAATGCCCGATAATCAAATAAATGTTAATGTTAAATTTGTGTATATTGAAGGTGCACTTAATGACGTGGGAAGTGTCGATTTAAATTTTTAAACTATAAAAATAATATAAATAACAATAAAGAAATTTAAAAAAACATAATATAATGGCAAACAATACAACAAATATAATTCAATATAACTCACGTACTTTTAGTGATATTCGTACTGACCTCATTAGTTATATACAACAAGGTTATCCTGAGATATTTGGTGATTTTAGTGATTCAAATGTTGGTTCCATTTTAATTGATTTAAATGCTGGTGTTGCTAACAACTTGAGTATCAACACAGATAAGGTTTTTTTGGAAACACAGTTAGAGAGTGCACAATTAAAATCGTCAATATTAAATATTGCAAAAAACATGGGGTTTAACATACCAGCACGAAGACCAAGTGTAACTGTTGTAGATTTTACAGCAGTAATTCCAGTTTTAGGTAATGCTCCAGACCCATCATATTATCCTGTTTTAGATATGGGGGCGCAAGTAATTGGTGGCGGTAAAATATTTGAAACACAATCAATAATTGATTGGAATTCACCATTTAGTAGTTTAGGAGATTCTAATCGTAGAATAATACCAAATTTAGATTCTAATGGTATACCCGTAAGCTATTTCATTACAAAAAGAGAAGTAGTAATTAATGGTGGAACTAGTATATATAAAAAAATAATTAATTCGACAGACGTAATACCATTTTTAAGTATAACATTGCCAGACCCAGACGTAATTGAAATTGAAAGTGTAATACTATTAGAAGGTACTAATTATAGCACAAATCCAAACATTAGTGAATTTTATAATATTAATAATAGATTTTTTGAAGTTGATTATTTAGCACAGCAACGTGTTTTTGTTGAAGACACTACAAGTTCAAGTGCAAATACCAACACACAAGGTTTAAAATCTGCAACTTGGATTGATGTTACAAAAAAATTCATTAAAGAATATACGCCACAAGGTTATTGTAAATTAACTTTTGGTTCAGGTGATGCAGACGTAAATGCATTCAAAGAAGGATTCTTAAAAGAAGGTGTTAGTAACACATATTTTCTTGAAAATTTTTTAAATAATACTGCTTTAGGTGAAAAGCTTAAGGCAAATTATACATTATTTGTACGTTATAGAACAGGTGGTGGAGTAAGTTCAAATATTGGTGCTAATGTACTAACACAACTTGGTTCATATAATTTTAAGGTGATTGGTTCAAGACAAGATTATAATCAAACAGTACAAAAAAGTTTAAAAGTAACCAACCCAATTCCAGCTATAGGTGGAAATGATGGTTTAAGTGTTGAACAAATTAGACAATTAATTAAATATAATTTTTCTAGTCAAGGAAGATGTGTAGCATTAACAGATTATTTATTGCAGGTATATAAAATGCCCGGAAAGTTCGGGTCACCATTTCGTGCTAATGCATATAAAGAAAATAATAAAGTTATAATTCCAATATTAGGTATTGACTCAAACAATAAATTATCAAATACAAGCAATTCATTATTAAAATCAAACATTGCTGAATATTTATCTCAATATCGAAATACTAATGATTATATTGAGATAAGAGATGGTCAAATAATTAATTTAGCTTTTGATATTGACGTATATGTTGAAAATATATCCGATAATCAAGTTGCTAATAGCATTATATCATTAGTTATTGATAATTTAAATATTAATTCACATGAAATGAATCAAGATATTTTTTTAGGTCAACTTCAAACAGAAATTTTAAATGCAAATGGTGTCATTAATGTTATTGGAATAACCGTATATAATAAAGTAGGTGGACAATATTCAAATAATACAATTGCACAATCAATTAGTAATACAAATACTGGTGAAATTTCAGTTGTTAATAATACAATTCATTCAATGCAAAATTCAATGTTTGAAATTAAATTTCCAGAAAAAGATATAAAAGTTCTTCTTCGTAAAAAGATTGGTTAAAATTATAGATAAGATAAATAATTTGAAATAATGGAAATAATTAAAAAAACTATACTTCAGTCATTAACAACTGGAACAACATCTGGATGTACAGGTAGTTGTAGAGTAATTATTCCCAATTTAAATGCTTTTTATCATATAAAAATTTGTCTCATACAAGAAGCAAATGATTTTGGTTTTTTTGATGCAGATATTTTTGAAAATGATCCATATGGTTTTTCTGCACCAATTGGAATTAATAACTTACTATAACTATGATAATTACTGGAACAACAACAAATACTAGATTAGCTGAATTAAAAAAATATGCTAAAGGTGTTCCATTTTCTCAACAGTATTTTGGTAGTGGTTCTACTATAAATGATGGTGTTGATTATAATAATTCAATATCTGGTTCTACAGTCGTTTATTATATAGGTGGGATTAAATTTACTGATAAATATATTGGAAGTGCAACAACCACAACATTTAAATTTATTGGACAAGGATTTAATAGTCCTGATTTTATTAAAGTACCATACTATAAAGATTTTAATAAAGAAAATATTATTAGTAACCCAAAAATTAATGATGATATTTTTGTAATCAGACAAGAATTATCAGCATTTGAATCGAATTATAGATTAGAACATGTGAGAAATTTAATTGATTTGGCAACATATGCTGGTGGTAAATTTTTTAACATAGTTAGCAATACATAAAAAATGAAAATAGTTCAATCATTTGCACAATTTGATGAAGGTAGCATATACAGTAAGAATAAAAATACTTATTTAAATTTTTATTCATTTTTATTGAGTTATTTAACATTAAATAAATATTGTGGACAAGTAACAATGGTTTGTAATGAAGAAGCATATAATTCATTTATAAAATATATTCCATATGATGAAATAATTTTTATGGAAAATAAAAATGATATCGATTTTTGGTCTATATATAAAATTGATGCAATGAAATTATTTTCGGATGATTTAATTCATGTGGATTCCGATGTATTTATTTTCGATGATTTATTTCGTGAATTTATCGATGGTAGTTATGATATTTTAGTTCAAGATATTTTACCTCATTATCAAAATCCAGTTGATATTAATTTTGTACATGATAATAAAGAATTTTTGATTGATAATAATATTTTTTCAAATCCAGATAGCTATGATGGCAGATTTACAAGTTGTGGAACATTTGGAATTAAAAATAATGTAAAATCAATCTATTATACAGCTTTTGATAAAATATATGAAGCAACGAAAAAAGGAGAATTAAAAAATATTGATAAATCCAGACTTCCAACAATAATTTTAGAAGAATTGTTATTATATTTAGTAGCAGTTAATAATAAATTTAAAATATTTGAAATTTTACCTCATGATATCATTGTTGCTAATGGATACTCAGGTAATAATGTTGCAGCCAATATGAAAAAATATACACACATGTGGTTTGACAGTAGATTTAAAAGTAATAATATTGATCTAATGAAAAATAAAATAAAAAAAGAATTTTCACAAAATTATTATTTAGTTGATAAATTTGAAAAGGAAGTACTAAATGAATTCAAAATTTAATTTACAACTATTTATTATCAATAACAAATAATATGGCTATAGGAACATTCGGTAATATTAGACCAGCAGATGTTAGTATTGATGATATTGATATTTATTATAATTATATTCCCAATAGGGAAACATTAAATAATGATATCTTTAAAATAAATACATCAGAAGTTTTAACATATAATTATCTACCAACTGAAGAACAAATTACTGGTAATGAAAATCTTCTTGAAGGATTATATAATTTAAGATTACCTGCATCAGTATTTTCAAGTTTAGGAATATATACATTATATATAAGACCAAAAAAATTTATAACAACAATTGTTGATTGTAGTGTATTATCATCATTACCAAGTGTGAGAGGAATTGTACTTGATAGCAATCAATTACCTGTAAATTTAAAAACAAATAATGCATTACAAGGTTATAGAATTGAATATATCGATACAACAACTAACAATAAAATAAGAAATGTTGTTCGATATGTGGTAACATCAAATAAAGTTGTTCCTGTTAGTGAAAATGTTGGAAATACTAGTCAAAAAGCTATTAGATATCGTTTTGATGATAGTGGTTCACTAATATTTCTACAATTAACCCCAAGTAGTTCTTCTGATGTTAAACCAAACGTTTCACCATTTCTCGGAGTTCCTAATCAAACAGTTATTATTTCAAACACTTTCTTTTCTCCACTTGTAATTGAAATTGATTTAGTTGCTAATACAATTGATACTCTTTCAAGTATAATTGCTGGTGAACAAATTAAAGATGTTGACAATGGTATATTAACATATTATGATGAAAATAGAGTTATAACAAAACAATTTAATATTTATGAGATAAAAAATAAAGTTGACGACACCTCGGCTTTATATGAAGTGAAAGAGTTACGTAGTAACGTGGACGAAAGTCAGAATTTTGATTCAATTATAAGCGATTTACAATAAGATTTTTTAAATTAAAAAGAAACCCAACAGTTATGATTGGGTTTCTTTTTTTTATCGTATTTATATAGAAATATAAAGATTGTGGCAAAAGTAAAAGTAATAAACACAAATTTAGATCAAAATTTAAATGGTACATATTTTAACGATTCTCCTTCAAAAACGATATTTACTTTTGGAAGTTTTAATGTTACATCGAATTTTGATGGTAAGACAACAATAGATTATACAAACACTCTTAGTTCATTTGTTCGTCCAGTTACATTGGAAACAATGGGTGTTACAACAGTTCAGTCACAAATATTACAAACAAATACAACTAATGCTGTTTTAAATTTAGATAAATCAGATTTAAATACTTTTGTTAGATTTGGTTCAGCATATGAATTTCTAAGGGTTTCAATAGAAAATATTATTCTCATGTATCCCGGAAGTCTTTATGTAAACACACAAAAAATTCGTGGTGGTAACATTACCTTTTCTGGTTATTCATATAATGCAACAGCAAATACATCAACATTTTATGTACCAACGGCATATACTGAAAATATATTTGGATTAATTTTTAATTCTGGAAATACAAGTACATCAGATAATAATAAAAATTTAAATATTTCTTATGACGAATATGTAATTTGGTTACCATTTACACCAGAATCTTACTATCCAATAATTGGATTTACTGGAAATACTGCAAATAGTATGTATACACTTTCGAAATATTATTTAAAAGTGCAAGTTACTGGTGATCCATTCTTTTTTATAAAAACTGGTGATACTGATAGTTATCAAATTAAAACTGGTAATGTTAATTTTCATTTAAAGCCAAATACAACAAATTTTGAAGAATTTAGGGCATTACTTAGTGATTATGAAAAATATATTATTTCACAAAGAGTAAATAATAATGGTTTTCAATTTACATTAAAAGAACCCACATTACTTGATGATGGTAGTATTATATATTCAGATACAACAATACTTTGGACAACATCCGATAAATACAACATCGATATTAATACATCAAGTTATCAAAAATTTTTACAAACAGTATTAACAATTGGAGCAAAATTCGATAAAGTTAAAACCGATTTAATTGCAAGATTTCTAACACCAACATCACTTAAAACTTATGACCTTACAGAAGAAGGCAAAATAACAAAATTATTAAGAATTTATGGTAGAGAATTTGACCAATTACGACAATTTATTGATTCACTTGTTTATATTAATAAAATTACTTATGATAAAATAAATAATATACCAGACCAATTGATTAAAAATTTATCTAACACATTTGGATGGGATTATTTTTCATTAGTTAATGAAGAAAATTTAGTTCAAAATTTTTTAACTGTAAGTGACGTTGAAAGAAATTTGAATGAAAATCTATTACCTGCAGAAATTGATATTGAATTGTGGAGGAGAATATTAAATAATACTAATTATTTTTGGAAATCAAAAGGTACTCGTGAAGCAATTAAATCAATATTTTTAATTATAGGTATACCCGAACCTTTTATTAATATAACTGAATATGTTTATACTGTTGAAGGTAAAATTAATCCAAATAGTGTTAATATAAATCAACAAGATTTCCCATCAAATTCATTACCATATGATAATAGTGGGTATCCGGTTGCACCATTAGAAACTAATGATTTTTATTTTCAGGTTTCTGGCGATACTGATAGTGGTCAAGCATATCTTAATGTTTTTCGTACTGCAGGATTTAATCTTTCAGCAACTGTTGATAATAAAAAATCGTGGATTCAAACTGGTGCAACAACAAGAATTCATTATGATACACCACAATATTATCAAGAAGATAGTAAACTTATAATTAATACAAAAGAGGTTGATATTGCATTAGATATTGCACGTGGTATTGAATATGATGTTTATGATTATATTAAAAACACAGATTTTCCAGCAAATAATAGTGGTTATACGTTGCCATATTCTTATGTTAACATATCATTAGATTATACTGGAATACAAAATACTTTTCAACTTCCAACACCCTATAGTAAAACACAAGGTGATTTAGAAGTTCGTTATAATGGTATATTATTAAAAGCACCAAAAACTGGTACTACTCGTGGAATATTAAATAATGCGGATTATAGTATTTCTGGAAATAGTTTTACAATATTAAATGGCAATTATGCTACTAATTCTGGTAATCGTAGAGATGTTATTCAAGCAACATTTATTTATAGTGGCGAAACACAACCAATTACAGGAATAACTGTACAGTATATTGTCACACGTATTAAACCACAATTCCCATTTACGTATATACCATTACCTAGTTTTCCACGTGGTGATGTACAAGTAACAATAAATGGAATTGCATTAACAAAGGGTACTTCTCAATTTACTGCTGATTATATTATCGACCCAAATAATACAACAGGATATAGTCAAATCATTTTACAAAATACTGATGTTATTTCTTTTTTAGCTGTTAATCCTGAAGTTCAAGTCGCATACGTTGAAGTTCAAGGTAGTAATGACATAAATGCAAGAAGTGAAATCGTTAGAATTGATAGTTTTAATAATAGTAAAATATATTATAATAATAGTGCAAATAAATATGTTTATAAATTAAATTATAAAGCAAATAATGCATCAGATATTAAGTTTTTGGTTGATGGAATTGCATTAGAACCATATAAAGATTATGATATCAACATAATGAATCCATATGAAGTCTTTTTACCTAGTGGTCTTAAATATGGTACAGTTCTTAGTGTTTATTATCTTGTTGGTGGAAATGCAGCGTTTACACCAGTTGTTTCAGATAGTTTTGGTATTGGTGATATTAGTAAGTTATCATTTTTGGAATTTATTGAATTAATTAAAAGAAAAATGATTAATGCAAGAAATAGAAAAACAATATCGGATTTTAAAGGTGGTTGGTATCCAACATTATTAAGAATTTATGAAATGTATTCACAAAGGTCATTACTTCCAACAAGTAATACTTTACATTCAAATGGATATTCTTTTGAGAATTTATATCCATTCTTAAGTAAATATAATGCTTTTTTTCAAAAATTTATTGACCAGTTATTACCAACTACAATTATTTTAAAAAGAAGTGGACTACTAGTTAGAAATACTGTGTTTACTAAACAAAAATTTACATATAAAAGAGGTACGAATGTTTCTTCGTCAGCAACTACTTATGTATATGTACCACAAAGTTTATCAGGTTCTTCATTAATTGGAATTGGTAATTTAACTGATAGACCAACAATTCAATATTTAGGTGACGATGGTTCTATGTTTATGATAAAACAAAATCTAGAACCATCACCAGTCGATTTATATGTTGAAACAAATGCTGGTACTGCAGGAATTGGTTCATTAATAAATATTGGTGGTAAAAATATTATGGGATATGGACTTATAGATGAATATGGAGTAATGTATAAGAAATCAAGTGCTAGTAATTGGGTAAATCAATTAATATTGGGTACTCCCACTGGAAATACATTTAATTTTACTATTACAGGTTTAACTGAAAATATAAATTATAATTATAAAGCAGTGATTCATTCAAACGCATATGCTTTAGGAAGTACAGGTAATACATTAACATTAAAAACCTTAAAAACTCCACCAAATCCATCAGGTAAAACAAAACAAAATACTTCAACTACAACAACTTCAATTGTTAATACTGGTGGCTATGCAATTCAACGCTATGGTGACATTCAATATTATGGTATGCAATATAGACCAATAGGTAGTACCACAGATTTTAAGGTAACACCTACATATTTTCCCAATATTCCAAATACATCACAAGTATGTAATGTAACAATTGTTGGTAAAACAAGTAATACATTTACTGTATCTACAGTATGTGGAACAACACCAATAACATGGTTAACACCACAAGCCCCAAATCCACCAACACCTGCTGGAATAACACAAACTGTTTTTGTACAATCAACGAATGTTGCAAGAACTGGTTGCACAGTATATACACCAACAGTTGGAACACCTCAAATTGTAAAATTTGAACAAAAGGGAATACTTACACATCCAGTAACAACAATTCGTTGTGGTGGATGTAATTCTGCAACATATGCCACACAGGATGGTGTTATAAGTCAACCATTATGTGGAGATAAATTTTATGTAAACATTTCTTATGCTATGTGTAATGGAGCAAGTACATGTTCATTTACACCAACATTTGTTTGTGTAACATGTAATGGCGTATTAGTTCCGGGATGGCATTGTGCTGCATTATCAAATAAAACTGCACAAAATTATTGTGGTTCATTTGGTACAAAATTAATTTGTTATGGGGATGAATTGCATTTATATACATCTGCTGCAAGTTGTAATAATACGTGTAGTAGAAGTGTTGCTAATCTTTGGATTGGTAGTGTTACAAATTGTGTTGGGAATTATTCTGTTGGTACACCAAATTGTATAATTAGCTCAACATCAAAATAAAACTTTAATGAAAATGAGTATTTATAATAAAATGAAATAAAATGGCAATACCTTGGAGTACAACAAATTTACAGCCCGGACCTCTTTCAGCCAATACTTATAATTGGACTATAACTTCTTTGTCTGCAAGTACAATATATGAATATCGAGCATATTTTATGCTTAATGGTGTTGCATTTTATGGGAATATACTTACTGGTACAACATTAAATCCACCACCAATTCCACCTACAGTAAATACTGGTGTTGCACAAGAACCAACTGCATATAGTATTTTTATATGTAATAGTAGTGCTAGTAGTATTGGTGATAGTCCAATTGTTGAATATGGTTTATTATATGCACAAATTGGTTCATGCCAAATTGATACAAATTTAATTTATTCGAATTATCCTGCTTTTGTTAAGAAATCATCAACATGTTCATCAATAAATGCTGGGGTTAATTTTAATAATGCTGGTGGTGGTCTTTCCCCAAACACTGCAACATTTTATAGAGCGTTTGCTAAAAATGCTTCTGGTATTGGATATGGTCATATTCAATGCCAGCAAACAACATAATTAATATAATTATATATAAATTAAAATAAATTTAGATGTATTTATAAAAAAATGATTAAATGGCATTTATTGAAAAAAAAGACCCAGTAGTTATAAATATAAAATTAACGTCAAAAGGTAGAGAATTATTATCACAAGGTAAATTAAATTTTAATTATTATACTGTTGGTGATAGTGAAATTGATTATGATTATAATAATGCAGTTAATTTAGCTTCTACTGGATATACAACATTTAATTCAAACATATTAAAACCAGTTGATAAGAATCCTAATTTATTATCTTTCATTCCAAGAAATTTAAGTGGTGACCCATATAATCAAATATCTACAGTACCTGTTACATCATATGATGTTGAAAATCATGTTGATTCTATTGGATTTTTTACGAATAGTGGTAGTTCTTATATTGTTGATAGCAACCACGTAAAACAACCAGATATAAAAATTAAAGTAAATACTGTTGCAGGTGGTTTAACTCTTACATTATTAAAAGCACCGAACTATGGTACAAGTGGAAATGAACCCAAAGTTGGTGACTTATTATTTGTTAAATGGACATTAAAAAATAGTACTTTAGGATATAATAATAACAAAAATTATCCAGTACCAAATTTATGGTATAAAATTACTAATATTAATTCAGGTTCATTAGCAAGTGGTTCAATTAGTGTTGATGTTGATAGAGAATTGCCTGATTTTAGTGGTTTAGGACTTTCAGCAACACTTATGGCTGGTGCAATGATTTACTATAATACTATTAATTATAGTGGTAATACAATATCAAATATGTCACCAACAGAATATCTTGATGAAAGTGTATTATCTTTTTTACAGAATAGTCAATGTCCAACAATTATATTTCCATTTTGGAATATGTCGATAATATTTACTGAAGAAATCGCAGGAGTAAAAGCAGCAAATTTAAAATATACACAATTTAAAAATAAAGCATTTGGTAATTTTGTATCATATATTCAAAATCAAGCACCAATTTACAAAAAATTAGGTATTATTCATTATACAAATACATCTCCTGCTAATGTATATGGAGAAGGATTTTTATTAAAAACAACTATATTGGAAATCCCTACAATAATGTGGCATAAATCCACAAGTACTACATTAGGTCTTACACTAAAATCATATTCACCAAATGGAAGTCCATTATATTTAACTGGTTCATCAAATGTTAATCATGGATTAGGAACACCATATTATTATCTTATTGATGTTAATGATACATCGTTAACCCCATATTCTGTTGGTAAAGTTTTTCCTGAATTAAAAATATTTGTTATAGAAGATCAAGAATTATTATTTGCAATGTCATATAAGTCAAATAGGTCTTGGACTCTTCCTAATTATACTATTAGCACATAAAATAAAATGGCAGATACATACACAATATATACATCATACGCATTAATTCCAACAGGAAGTACTGCAGGATACGGAAGAACGGTTCATTGTAATTATATTAATAATATGCAACTTACTACAACAAATATTAATATTGAAGAAATTCGAGTTAATTTTGTAAATGCAAGTGATTTTAAATTCTTAAGTAATACAACTACTAATGGAACAGGATATACTGTTCAAAGAATATATATTTTAGTACAAAAAATACTTAATGTAGGAACTTCAATACCCCAACCAGTATCAACAGATTGGAAATATTTTGATGTCACCAATCAAATAGTTGGTTATCACAATCCATTAACAAAAGATGATTTAACAAGTATAGTATTTAAAGTGCCATTAAAAGACTATGATACATATCCAACATATGATTTAGATTATCTTAATTATCCTTCGGCAAGCCAAACAAATCAATTATGTTTTGGTGATGAAGAATATTTTTTTGGAAATGTAACTACTGACATTAAAGCCGATGTTTATACGCTAGACATGGCAATCAATATAAATTTAAATGAATTTAATTCAAGCACTAATTTAAGCTGGGATGGTGGTATATCTAAAGTTTATATTAGTGAAGTTGCATTATATGATAATAATAAAAATTTAGTTGCTATCGGTAAATTAAATAATCCAGTACCAAAAGATGCAACAATTTCTAGAACACTTCTATTTGCAATTGATTTTTAAATAAATCATCATCTTTTATATTTTTTTATAATTTCTTAGTATTTATTATAAATTATATAAAAATATATGGAAAATTTAATCACAAACAATGAAATAGTTCCAAAGTCAATAATTATTGATGGTAAATTACACAATAAATTTAAATTATTTTGTAAAGGAAAAAGTTTAAAAATTGGCGGTATTATCGAAGACTTAATTCAACTATACTTAGATAGCCCTAAAGTAATTCAGAAAATGATTGATGAATTAAAAGAACAAAAAATAAATTAGGAAGAATCACATAAATAATTTATGGAAAAATATATTTGGTCGTTAGATATAAGTACCACAAATATTGGTAGTTGTTTAATGGATGAAAAAGGAAATCTTATTGAATTAAAACATCTTGAATTAAAAACAGATAAAGATGTTCCCGTTGTGGATAGAATTATACATAAAGCAGAAATATTTAGAAAATATGTGGAAGAATATAAAGAACGTATATTGAATGAACTTAATGGCGAAATAATATATATTTTTATAGAAGAACCTTTGGGTGGTAGCAACAACCCCAATACAGTATCCATGCTATTTGGATTTAATGGAATTTGTACTTATATTTTATATCAGATATTTAATTTATATCCAAAAAAGATTAGTGTATATGATTGTCGTAAATCATTTCTTGTTGATTTAGTTCATACTGAAAAAAGAAAGGGTGAAATTTGTGAAGTATTATCATTTCCACCAGAATATAAAAATAGAAAAAAAGAATATATTTGGGAAAAGGTAACAAAATTAGAAAAAAGTGTTAAATGGTTTTATAAGAAAAATGGAACTCCATCTGATATAAACTACGATATGTCTGATAGTTATGTTGTTTCAATTTCTGGTCTAATTACTTTAGGTATTCTTACTAAAGAAAATTGGAAAAAAAGATATTTATCAATATAAAATTAATTATTCTTTGGTTTAAATGAAATACATATATTTAATTCAATCTCAAGAAGACGGTTACTATAAAATAGGTATATCCAAAAATCCTAATAAAAGACTATTGACATTACAAACAGGAAATTCTTCGCCATTAAAATTAATTAATACTTATCAAACAGAATTTGCTGAGAAAATAGAGGGTACTTTACATCGAAGATATAAACATCTACATAAAGAAGGGGAATGGTTCGATTTATCTATTGAACATGAAGTTTATTTTATCGATGAATGTAAAAAAATTGAAGACAGTATTAAGTATTTAGTGGAAAATAATAATGTTTTTATATGAAAATGTTCAAAAAAAGAAAATTAAATATCGAAATATTTAAAATAATAGCAAATGAAAGAGGTGGTGAATGTTTAAGTAACATCTATATTAATGGTAAAAGTAAATTAGAATTTAAATGTAGTGAAGGTCATATTTGGAAAACAATTCCTGAGTGCATTAAAAATAATAAAACTTGGTGTTCTATCTGTGCTAATAAAAACATACCATTAACAATAGAAGAAATGAAAAAATTAGCTATCGAAAATGGTGGAGAATGTTTAAGCGACACATATATCAACAATAGTACCAATTTAAAATGGAAATGCAAAAATGGTCATATCTGGGATGCAACACCAAATAAAGTTAAGTCAGCAAAAACTTGGTGTTTAGAATGTTCAGGTTCGAAAATAAAAACAATTGAATATATGCAAGAAATTGCAAAAGAAAAAAATGGTAAATGTTTATCAGAAAAATATGTTGGTGCTCATTCTAATTTAATATGGGAATGTGAATTTGGTCATCAATGGTCTGCACCATATCATCTAATAAAAAATCATAATTGTTGGTGTCCTACTTGTAAAGATTCTAAAGGTGAAAAAATAATAAAAAATTTCTTAGATGAAAATAATATTGAATATATCAAACAAAAAAGATTTAAAGATTGTAGAAATAAATATCCACTACCTTTCGATTATTATTTACTAAATGAAAATATTACAATAGAATATGATGGAATATTACATTACAAACCAATTGAATATTTTGGTGGAGAAAAAGAATTGGAGCATAGAAAATATTTAGATAAAATTAAAGATGAATATTGTAAAAGTAATAATATTCGTTTAATTAGAATTCCATATTTTGAAAAAAATATTAAAATAAGATTAAAAAATGAACTTGGATTACCATAAACCCTTGCATTATCTATAAATTTATTATAGATTTGTCAAAAATATAAATTTATTTAAAATTTTATAATATGAAAAAAGAACGAATTGAAAAGGCAATAGAAGTTATTAATTATGCAATAAAAAATCAATTATCAGTAAAGGAAGCCTCAGTTAAATGTGGGTATTCCGATACTTATGTTAAAAATATTAAAGCATTGGTTTATGATTATTATGAAAATAATAATTTGGATGATGACTTATTTACTTTATTTAATAATGCATATGAAGAATATAAATATTATCGTGGCTTTGGTGCTAATGATGATAATATTACAAACAAAGAAAAACAAAGTAATGATGGAAAAACAATTATCACTGGTAATGGAAATGAAATTCAAGTCGAATGGAAAACAGGTTCAAATTATCCAGCAAATCATATAAAAACTCTCGATAAACTACTTGAGGTAGCAGAAATTGATTTAGATATTTGGAAAGTTAAAGATTTTGTGGTTAATAAATGGGATGTTACTTCATGGAAAAAAGAAAATCCACAAACAATTCAAAATTTTCAAGTAAAAGCTCGTCTTGAAAAAGATGTTCAAACTAGTGAAGTAATAAATATAGAAAAAGTTTTTGCTGACATGGCACAAACATATAAACCACCTATTTTAAATGTTACACCAAAAATACAAAAAAAATCTGAAGAAAATAATCTACTCGAAATTTCAATATTCGATTTACATCTTGGTAAACTTTGTTGGGGTAAAGAAACTGGTGAAGATTTTGACGTTAAAATAGCTAGTACTAGATTTAAAAATGCAATTGAAACTCTGTTACGTCATGCATCTGGTTTTAAGTATAATAGAATTTTATTTCCACTTGGTAACGATTTTTTTAATAGCGATACTATTTTAAATACTACAACGAAGGGGACCCCGGTTGACGAAGATCTCCGATGGAGGAAAACATTTTCTTTAGGCGTAAAATTATTAATTGATGGAATAAATATATTAAAACAAATTGGAGTTCCAATAGATGTTCTTATTATACCGGGAAATCATGATTTGGAGAGGTCTTATTATATGGGTTCTTATTTAGAAGCATGGTTTAATAATGACCCACAAGTTAATGTTAATAATAATGCTACACTAAGAAAATATTATAATTTTGGTGATGTTTTATTGGGATTTACTCATGGTAGTGAAGAAAAAGAAAGTTCATTACCACTTTTGATGGCAACTGATGTTGAATCAAAGCCATATTGGTCTGATACTAAATATCATGAATGGCACTTAGCGCATATTCATCGTAAAAGAAATATTAAATATAGTGTGACTGATAATAAAGAAAGAATATTAAATGAAGACCTTGGTGTTACAGTTAGATATTTGTCAAGTTTGGCAGGAACGGACCAGTGGCATTTTTCCCGTGGATTTATAGGTTCCATCAAAGCTGCAGATGCTTTTATTTGGAACGATAAATTAGGTTTGCAAGCTCATTTAAATGCTAATTTAGATATAGATTGAGATAATTAAAATATTAATGTCAAGAAAATCAACAACAGAAGAATTTATAATAAAAGCCAAGAATGTTCATCACGATAAATATGATTATTCATTAGTTAATTATATTAATAATAGGACAGAAGTTAAAATTGTATGTTTAATTCATGGTGAATTTGAACAACAACCCGATTCACATTTACGTGGTCGAGGTTGTCCAATTTGTTCTGGAAATTTAAAGTCAAATACTAATGAATTTATTGAAAAAGCAAATAAAATTCATGGTAATAAATATGATTATTCTAAAGTTGATTATATTAATAGACAAACTGACGTTATAATTATTTGCTCTCAACATGGTGAATTTACACAAGTTCCAAAATCTCATTTAATTGGCAAGGGATGTTCAAAATGTAATGGTGGTGTAAAAATAAATACTAACGAATTTGTTGAAAAAGCAAAAAATGTTCATGGTGATAAGTATGATTATACTAAAGTTGTTTATATTAATAATACCACAGATATTATAATAATTTGTCCTAAACATGGTGAATTCATACAAAAACCAAATTCTCATATTGATGGGTGTGGTTGTTCATTATGTAATGGTTCTAAATGTAATAAAGATATTTTTATTGAAAAAGCAAAAAAAGTTCATGGTGATAAATATGATTATTCTAACGGTATTTATATTTCAAATAGAAATGAGATAGAAATTATTTGTTCAAAACATGGTTCGTTTTTTCAAAATGCAAGTAATCATTTACGTGGTCGCGGTTGTCCTAAATGTAAATGTAGTAATGGTGAACAACAAATAATTAATTATTTGACAAATAATAACATTAAATTTGAACATCAGAAAAAATTTAATGATTGTGTAGGAAAAAAATATAAACTTCCTTTTGATTTTTATTTACCTGATTTAAACATAATCATTGAATATGATGGTAAACAACATTTTGAATTAGTAAAGTTTAATAAATTAACGCCTGATGATGAAGCATTAATTGAATTTATAAATTTAAAACAAACAGATAAAATTAAAGATGAATATTGTAAAAATAATAATATTCGTTTGATTAGAATTCCATATACAGTTAAAAATATTGAAGAATTTTTGAAAAATAACTTAGAAAACATTAATAAATAAAATAATGGCAAAAGAGAAAAATTTAACAAAATTAGCAAAAGGCAATAAAGTATCTACGAGTGTAGTAGAAACAAAAAAGCCTATTAGTCCAGCAGAACAACGTGACTTAAAAGCAAAAGCAGCAGTAGAAGAATTACTTCATGACGTACCATTGACACTTGAAAAGAAAGAAACAATATCTGAAGTTGAAGAAAATAAAGAACAAAAGCAAGGTATAGAATGGCTTGAAGAACAAGTTCAACTACTTTCAGAATCTAATGAAAATCTAAAAGCAGAATTAATTCTTGCTAAAGATGATTATTCAAGAATTTTTGAAGAAAATCAACGACTTAAAAATGGCGGTGGAGATGAAGCAATAAAATTAAAAGTAATTGAATTATTTAATGAATTGCAAAATAATCACCTTCAATTAGGTAGTGACCCAATAACAAATATTGGTAATTTTAGAATTTATTGTCCCGGTTTCTTAAATCGATTAATAATATTCTTTCCTTTCCTAGAAAGTGTTAGAAAATTTTAACAATTAAAATAAATTAAATTGATTTGCCTTAAAACTTATAGGTTATAAGGCAAATTTTTTTTATATTTGTGGTATGATAAAAGGTTTAGAATTTCACAGCATAATTGGTAGTATTTTCCCTGATGCTAAAGGGTTAGGTGTATCCGAACAAATACAGGCCGAATGTCCTATCTGTGGTGGAGGTAATAAAAGAAATCTTGAAATATCAACATCTAAGCTAGTGTTTAGATGTTGGTCGTGTGAGCCTAAATTCAGTGGATCATTAAAACGTCTTATCTATCTATATGGTTCCAAGTCAGATATTGATTTGTTTAAATCATACGCAAGTATCTATAATAGTGGTAGTTATTCATATGAAAATAATAATGAGGAAGAAGAATACATACAAATACGTCTTCCAGAAGAAATGATATTATTTTCTAAAATGGAAGAAGGAAATCCAGAACATTTCGAAGCATATAATTATCTTGTTAATGATAGAAAAATAAGTAGAGATATAATTTTAAAATATCGGCTTGGTTTTTGTACAACAGGAAAATATGCTAAAAGAATAATTATTCCATCTTATGATAATGCTGGGTTAAATTATTATATTTCTCGTACTTACGATAAAAAAGAGAAGAAGATGAAGTATAAGAATCCAACTATTGATAAAAATAAAATTATTTTTAATGAAGGTTATATTAATTGGGATTCAACAGTTTATATTTGCGAAGGGGTTTTCGATGCATTCTCATTACCCAATGCAATTCCATTATTAGGTAAAACATTATCTACAACATTATTTAATAAATTAAATGAATTAAAACCAAAAATAATTGTATTATTAGACCCTGATGCAATAAAGAATGCAATATTACTATGTCAAACATTACTTACAATTTATGTGGGTTGTGAAGATAGAATTAGAATTGTTGAATTACCAATTAAAGAGGATATCGATAAACTTAGAAAAGATTATGGAATGGATAAAGTAATTGAAACGCTATATACTGCAAGAAAACTAAATAATAATGATTATTTTATGAGTAAATTAAGTAAGCCTTATGACAATCGTAACAGAGCAAGAAGATACAATACTTATTCAAAATATTTTGAATGGGAATCAACAAGCGCAAAAAGAGCTATACAATAAATATAAAAAATCTGTTGAATGTTTTCTAAAAAAGAAATATTTTAATCTTAATGATATTGAAGATAGTGTATCGGAAATAATGATTAAAGTCTTTATGAATTTAAATACATTTGATGATACAAAATCAAAATTTAGGTCATGGGTTTTCAGTATTGCTAAAAACTATATGATAGATAAGTGGAGAAATAATTCTTATTCCACAACATTTAAAACAAGTGATATATCTTTTACATCAATAATGGATAATACGTTAGATAAAGCATCATCAACATTTATGAATAATACATATTCAGCACATAACACAGAATTTGAAAATAATAATTCTATTAATTATATTTCAACACAAATATCACCACAAGATTTTAAATTATTAAATATGAAATACGTTCAAGGTTATAATTATGGTGAAATTGGTAAAGAATTTAATGTTACGAGCAGTACCATTAGTAATAGAATTAACTATATTAAAAGTAAACTTAAAAAAAATAAAACAGAAATAATGTATTAATAATTAGAAATTTTGTAACATAATTAATTTATTTGCGTATATTAATATAAAATAAAAACATATGGAACAAGAAATTTTTAAGAATAAACTAAAAAAAGCAGTCATTGATGGTAAAACATCAATGTATGGAAGACCAAGAACTAATGAAGAAATATTTGAATTTAAACAAAAAGTTCTAAAATTATATGCTAGTGGTTATGGTATATAATAAAAAGGCATCATTATCGATGCCTTTTTATTTTTGAAACTCTTAATTTCTACTTAATCTCAATCGTTTTCTTACATAATTTAGTATCGTTCTTTAATTTAGGAATAATTACTTTAAGTATTCCATCAACCATAGTTGCATCAATATTATCCTTATCAACATTATTTGACAAAGTAAATAACCTTTCATATTTACCAAAATAAGTTTCTTTATGATTATATTTTAAATCATTAACTTCTTTACGTTCAGCTTTGATTGATAACACATCATCTTCAATATCAATTTTAATGTCTTCTTTTTTGACACCAGCAAGCGAAAACTCGACTTGATATTCATTATCATTTTCAATGATATCATGAATTGGCGTTTTGATATCACAATCAATTGATTTAATTAATGAATGATTATAAAAATCATCAAAAAATTTGTCATCAAAAATACTACTAAGAATTGATGTTGGTTTACTGTACTTCATTAACATAGTTTTAAAATTTTAAATAAAGTTATTTTTCATGCATTAAATCAAATCTAATACCAAGTATATTTACATGACAATTTGGCAATTAAAATTATAATAATATTTATTATTGTCATGTGAAATTAATAAATATAAAAAATGTTTTGATGATTTGGCAGTATTTATAGATAAACATTATATGGGAAAAACAATAAAAATTACACAAGAAGATGCAAACGCAAATGTTATAAAACGCTGTTGTGAAATTAATTGTACATTAACATCAAATTTTGAATATTTAAATGTGAGAAAAACCAGATTAAAACTTCATTGCAATATTGATAATTATGAATGGGAAACATCATATGCAAGTTTTATTAATTTAAAATCAAAATGTCCTAAATGTTCTAATTGTGCAAAAAAATCATATTCAGAATTTTTGGAAAAAATAAAAAATCGTTGTAATGAAAGGGAATATACATTATTAAATATTCCATTAAAAATGAACACGAATTGTAAAATTTTATTAAAATGTAATAAAGATAATCATGAATGGTATGTTACATATAATAATTTTATTAGAAATGGAAGGGGTTGTTCTAAATGTGCAAAAAAACTTAAGCCAACACAAAATGAATTTATTGAAATGTTATTAAACCGTTGTAATGAACTAGATTATAAATTATTGGAAACCCCTAAATATGAAAATAGTAAAACAAAAATTCATCTGAAATGTAATAAAGATAATCATGAATGGTATGTTACATACAATAGTTTTATTAATCATAATAGTGGTTGTTTAAAATGTGCAGGTAATTTAAAAATAACACAAGATGATGCAAATATTTTAATAAAAAATAAATGTGAAAAAAATAATTACATATTAATTGAACCGTTCTTGCATAAAAATAATCAATCAAAAATTCATTTAAGATGTAATAAAGATAGCCATGAATGGTTTATGTCCTATAGAAATTTTATTAATTTAGATAGAGGTTGCCCAAAATGTGGGGAAATTAAATCTCATCTTAAACAAAGAAAATCTAAAGTTGATGTAATAATAAATATAGAAAATCGATGTAAAGAATCAAATTATACTCTAATTGAACCATTTGATTATACTGGTAATACAACACCAATTAAATTACGATGTAATATTGATGGACATGTTTGGAATGTTGATTACAAATCATTTATTCGTGGAAATGGTTGCCCTAAGTGTTCAAAACGAGCTAAACCATCTCAAGAAGATGCAAATAATATAATTAAAAATATTTGCATTAAGAAAAATTATATTTTAAATAAAGAATTTACATATAATACTGCAAGCAAAACATATTTAGATTTACATTGTAATATACACAATTATGATTGGGAAACAAGTTATGTTTCTTTTGTAAATCAGAATTCTGGTTGTCCATTATGTGGTCAAAAATTTAATTTACTAGAACAAAGAATAAAAGAAATATTAATTCAAAATAAATTTAATTTTATTCATAATTATAAAAATAAGGATTGGTTTGGAAAACAATCAATAGATTTTTATTTTCCCGAATATAAAATAGGGGTTGAGCATCAAGGTGAGCAACATTTCATACCATCAAAATTTTTTGGTGGAAGAAAAGCTTATATTGAAAATGTTAAACGTGATAAGAATAAATATGAATTATGTAAAAAACATGGCATTAAACTTTTTTATTTATCGCTAATAAAAAAAGATATTATTCCTGATAAATATTTTGATAAAATTTATACTAATGTTAATACATTAATAATTGATATTAATAAATTTATTGAAGAAAATCATACATATTAATTAAAAATTACTAGTAATATACATTTACATTCAATATATTTGTAAAAATAATTTTATGTAATATATTTAATGTGGTCAGAAAAATAATCCAACTTGCTGATATTCATATCCGTAAGTCACCTTCACGTAATGAAGAATATCAAAAAGTATTTGAGAATTTATATAAAAGTTTAAAGGAACAAAAGCCCGATAGGATAATAATTGTGGGTGATTTGGTTCACGATTATTTGAATTTAGAAAGCGAACAATTAATTTTAGCTTCAAATTTTTTAAATACATTGGCTAGTATTGCTCCAGTTAGAATAACTCGTGGTAATCACGATTTTCTTCGTAAAAATAATAAAAGAACTGATAGTATTGAAGCCATAACAAAAATATTAAATAATCCCAACATAATTTATTATAATAAGACAGGATTTTATGATGATGAAAATGTAACTTGGGCAGTCTTCCATCATGGTGATAAGAACAACAATCCACATAAAACCAAACAAGGTAAACAAATTGAAATTGATAGAAAAACTAATGCTAGAATATATATTGATTTATTTCATGATCCAATAAATGGTTGTAAAACTACAACTGGTTTTGAAATGAAAAGTAAGTCTTATTATAAGATAAGCGACTTTAAATCAGACTATTCTATGTTCGGCGATATTCATATCCAACAATATTTGGATAAAAATAAAACTAAAGCGTACTCAGGAAGTTTAATATCGCAGGATATAACCGAGGGAGATTCTTGTTTCCACGGTTACATCTTATGGAATATTTTAGATAAAACAGTACAAGAAATTCCAATACATAATGATTATTCATTTAAAAATATAAGAATAACACAATATACTGATTTTGATGATTTAGATTTGGTGATAGACAACCCAACTAAATTTATGAAAGTTAGGTTTGTTTGGGGTACTTTACCACAGACACGTACAAAAGAAAATGAGAGAAAAGTAATTGAATATTTAAAGTCTAAATATGAAAATATTATCATTTCACATAAAAATGAATTTCTTGAAAATGAAAAAATTGATGTAAACGAAAATATCACTTTACAAAATGTAACTGATAAAACAGTGCAACATGAAATATTTAAAGAATATTTAACTAAAATTGGTTGTGATGAACAATTGATTACTGACGTGCTTGCGCTCGATGAGGAAATTTTAAATGAAATTGAGATAACTACGGATCAAAGTATTGAATGGAATGTAATTAAATTTGGTGGTAAAAATTTCATGTCGTATGACCAATTTGATATTGATTGGCGAAATGAAGATGGTTTATATCAGATAGTCGGAAAAAATGCGAACGGGAAAACAACAATTTTAAAATCAATTAGTTATATACTTTTTGGGAGAACATTGGAAACTGAAACTCGAATGAAGTTTGGTGATATGCGTTTTATAAATAATAGAAATGATGCAAATTTTTGTGAAGCATATCTTGTACTTGAAGCAAATGGTGAATATTTCGGTATTAAAAAGAAAACAGAAATCATAAAAAATAGAAGTGGTGAGATTACAAGTACACCAACCACATTAAATTATTATGCATTTGCAACACCTGATGATGTAATGAATGAAGAAACATCATTAGTAAAACTTGATGAAGATAGACGAGTGAAAACTCAAAAGAAAATTGAATCAATTATTGGTAGTTATGATAATTTTATGCGAATCGTAATGACTACCTCAGACACGCTCAATCGTATTCTCAGTAATGACCAATCTACATTTATTGACAGTATTTTATTTGATAGTGGTTTGGACATATTCGATAAAAAACTTGAAGGATTTAAAGTTTATCAAAAACGTGTGAATGAAAAATCGAGAGTTAGTTGTAATGTTGAAATTACCAATGCAGAAAATGCAAGACTACAACAAGAAATTGCTACGCTTGAAGATGAGATAAGTAATATTGAGACAATAAAATTACCAGATATTATAAATCGAATTGAGATTGGTAGAAAATATGTTGAAGACCTAACGAAGAAATTATATAAAATAGACACCGAAATCTACAATTTGGACGTAGATAAGGTACGAAATGATATAAGTGACAATAATAAAAACATTGTTGAAATAAAGGCACGAGAAAGGGTTTTAAAGCAAAGTATATTACCGTTAAAACAAACATATGATATAGAAAGATTAAATGTTCTTCTTGAAAAGAAAGAAGCACACAAGACCAATGAATATAATCAAAAATTATTAATTAAAACACTTGAAGGGGAAAAATCAAGTGAAGAACATTTAATAGAAATAATTAATGGTGATATTTTTAGGTTAAAACAAGATGGAGTTAAATTAAAAAAAGAAATTGTTGATTTAAAAAATAGTAAGGTTTGCAGTCAATGCGGACAAATAATTGATAAACAAGAACATAAAGACCACATTGAAAAGACTGTTAAAGAAAAAGAAGTTGAGATGTATGCAATTAGTGATAAAATCAATACTAAGCAAACAATTGATACTGATAAGCATAAAGTAATTATTAGTGAAAAAAACACTAAAATAGAAAAAATTAAAGAAGAAATAAAACATTCTTCATTGGAAATGGAAACAATTCTTAATGAAATTGGAACATTAATTAACGAAAAAAATGATGTCGAAAAAAGAAAAGAATTACAAACTGAATTAGATTCAATTCCAACTAAAGTTCAAAATGAAGAATTAAAAATTAGTATACTTGAGCAAAAAATTACTAATCATGAAAACAGTTTACTTCAAATAGAAGAAAATCAAAAAATTGAAAAGGGAATCGCTACTGCTAAATTAAAAATAGCTGACCTTGAAACCGATAAGACTAATGAGAATGAAAATGTTTATATTAGAAAAACAAGTGTTGGTGAAAAACAATTTAAAATTAAAAGTAATGAAGCAATAATTATAGAATTCAAAGCACAAGAATATAGAGATAACATTATGAATTTATATAAAAAATGTGTTCATCGTGATGGTATACCAAGACAAATGTTATGTAATTATATTATTCCAAAAATTAATTTAACTTTGGAGAATATATTATCGGTAGCACCATTTAAAGTATGGCTTGATATTGATGATTTGAAACCTAAGTTAAAATATAATGATAGACCAGCAATTATTGATTGTATTAGTGCAAGCGGTAAAGAAAGAACATTTTCAAGTGTGGTATTAAAATTTGCATTAAATCAAATTAATGTTAAAGCAAAACCAACAATTTTTTTACTAGATGAAGTAATGGGTAAACTAGATGAAAATAGTGTAGAAGAATTTATTGAAATATTACAATTAATAAAAAATAATATGAAAAAAGTGTTAATTATTGAGCAAATGGCTAATGTTAATCCCGATTACACTATTGATGTAAAATTAAATGATGATGGAATTTCATCACTGAGTTTAGAATGAAAAATATGTTCAATTACTATTTATAAAAAATATTAGCAATGGATTTAAAAGAATTTGATAAATTAGAAAAGAAAATTAAGGTCAAGGATTTTGAAAGTAATAATAAAAGTCTTGATAAATGGTTATATCGTTCATCATTTATTGGAAATGTTGGCTCAATATTTTTTGCATATTTTTTAGTTTATCCATCCTTATTTAAGGCAATTTCAATTAATTTAATTAATGGATTGTGGGCAACAATTTTATCATTTATTTTTAGTGTATTATTTTTAACAATATTTGAAGTAATTAAAAGAATTTTAATCAAAAACTTTTCTTCTGATTATGTTGCTAACAATAAAAAAATAAGTCCGACAATATTTGGTTGGTTTATTATATCAGTTTCAATTGTATTATTAAGTTTTTATTTATCATTAGTTGGTTCAAAAGATTTAGCAACAATTAAAATATTTAAAGATAATATTGCTGAAGTTAAAATGGATGTTCAAATTGATAGTATTTCAAAAATATATGAGGATAAGAAAAAAACATATGTAGATGATAATATTAGTCTTAGAACAATTAATAATAATTTAAGAGATAAATTAACTCAAACACCTATTGAATATAGAGTTGTTAGAAATGATTATCAATCGAGTATTGATAAAAATACTAAGATTATTGATAAAAATCAAGCTGAGTCCGATAAAATTGATGAACAATTAAAACAAAGAATAGAAAATTTAAAACTTAATTTTATTAATATTAAATCAGATAATAATAATGAGAATAATAAAAATGTTATTCTGTTTATAATTATTGCATTCTGTTCAGAACTTTTGATAATATTTGGAATTTATAATCGTGAAAATTTTGAACAAAAATTATATAATATAAATAAAGATAAGTTTAAAAAAATATTACAGAAAAAAGAAAGATATAAAACATTATTAAGTTTCATCTATAATAAAGGTAAATTAAATGTTGGTGATAAAGTAATTGGTGGTTTAGAATTAAAAAAACTAATCTCCGAAAGAACAACAATTCCAAATAAATTTGTAGATGAATTTTTTAGAGAAGCAGAAAAATTGGGAATTTTTTCGGTTGTAGGAAAGCGTAGATTTATAGCAATTACTTATACTGAAGCTGTTAGTTGTATTGAAAATTATGATGATATATATTTGGTTTTGGAAAATATTAAATAATACAATAAATTAATAATAAAGAAAATGAAAACACTTGATGAATTTAAAAATAAACTTAAAGAAGCGGTGCATAATTTTAAACATGGGATTGCTTATTCAAAAAAAGATAATGAAAGCATTAATATTAAAAAAGGTGATTTTGGAATAATAACCGCATATTTACCAGAAATGGAAAAATTTGCAATTTATTTTGATGATAATATACTTATTACGTTTAGTTGTAATGAAGTCGAATTTTTAAATAATTTTTACCATATTGATTGTGATGTTGAGTATGAAAATAAATAGAAATTTATCTACTTTATTAATTTTATGTTAATTGGATGTACTCCTACACCCTCTATTCCATTGCTAAACGCATTTGGAATTGCTTTCCTTAATATGTTATATGCTCCATTTACATCAGCATTTATTAATCTACCTGATTTAGACTTATATTGCCCTCTCTTTATTCGTCTGCCACTAAACTTATAGTTAGTGTTATCGCCTTTCTTATATGTGGGTATTAAATCTAAATCAAGAAAGCTTGCTTTGCTTGTGTAACTTTCTTCTTTGCATATAACATTTATACCTCGTCTTTCGCATTTATATGATAACATATCTATAAATCTACTGTGTGGTATATTTACAAAATTCTGATTATTTATCTTTCCATTATTTATATCTTGTTTCCACCCCATATTCTTACCTATTACTAATGTGTTAAGATTATTAGTAACTAATTTATTAACAATTATTTTACTTGCTTTATGTAAATAATTGTCAATCTTACATTTTCTTTTTAAATTTAATTTGTT